>ORJL011876110.1_pt1 | contig 34239 bp, 33 predicted proteins | sample 1779941 | NCBI WGS metagenome assembly ORJL01 (sample SAMEA104232317, study PRJEB22302) | groundwater metagenome | biome: forest; feature: aquifer; material: groundwater | place: USA | collected 2011-08-07 | depth 5.8 m | reverse complement strand
TGGGACTCTTTGCTCGTTGTGGGGGGGGGGGGGGGGGGGCGGGGGGGGAGCCCCCCGGGGCCGTTCCCCCCGCCGCGATCGGCGCGGAGATCGCCGTCTTGGGGAACGGTGACGCCTATGCCGGCGAATGGGGGATCGAGTCCGACTGCTGGCGCTTGGGCAACGTGTTGAACGATCCAGGCGCTCTGCGGTGGGAACGTTTGGACGCTGTGCCCGAGGCCTGTTCCAACTGCATGAAGCCGGAGGCCTGCAAGGCCTGTGATTGGAGGTACCGTTGTGGCGGACCGGACGCCTCGGTGCTCCTGCGTCCTGGAGGGTGTATCTCCTCAGTGCCCTCCGCTCTTCGGGGCGGGGTGAGTGCGAGGCAGGGTCCAGACCTATTGCCCGAGGACTCCGTTCAATCGACGCGCTTTGACCTATATTGTGGGCCCCGAAAGGCACTCTTCGAGGAGCTGCTCTGGGGTTCGGCTGTCGCCGCGGTGCGTCAGCAAGTCAAGGCCCCTCGGGACTTGCTGGAGCTGCATGCGGATGGCATCAGCTTCAAACCATGTTTATGAACACTGCATTGAGCGCTGACACTCACGGGGCGGCTCTTGGCGCCTGCGCGAGTTGCGCGCCGAACACCAAGCGCCGCATCTACGACACGCTGCCGGCCATCCGCACAATCCACAGTATCGACTTGGACCTGACCGAGGCTTGCAATCTGGCGTGCGTCTATTGCTTCAAGTGGCAGAAGAAAGCCGTCAATATGGACGAGACCACCGCGAAGAGCGCGATCGACTGGCTCCTGGAGGCCAGCAGTGGCGCCCGGGATCTGAGAGTGAACATGATGGGCGGGGAGCCGCTTCTTCGCTTCGACCTTATCGAGAAGATCGTGCCGTACGGCAAGCTGCGCGCCCGTCAGCGAGGCAAGAGCATCCACTTTGGCTGCACAACGAACTGCACCGTTCTCACCGACGAGATGCTGGCTTTCTGGCGCAGCTTCGGGATGGGGTTCCATTGCTCGATCGACGGGGTGCCGGAGGTCCAGGACGCCAACCGCCCGTTCCTGGGAGGCCGGGGCAGTTCCTCGGCGGTAGAGAAGGTGGCCCCGAAGATACTCTCCTACCGGCCCGAGGTGATGGCCCGCGCCACGATCTCGCCGCGTTCTGTCGGTTTCTTGTGCGAAGGTGCCAAGTACTTGGCTGGGCTGGGATTTCGCTCAATGACCTTCAAGGTGGCGGTTAACTGCGACTGGACCGCCGGCGACTTCGAGATCCTGCGCAACCAGTACGTCAGGCTGGCCGAGTGGTATGTCGAGCAACTGACGTCCGGTAAACCAGTCAATGTCGATGAGTTCGCCAAAGGGTTACGGGCAATCCATTCGATGGCCCCGGGTTCCAGGTTCCCTTGCGGGGCGGGCCGCGGAGTGGCCCTGGTAGATCCGCGCGGCGATATTTGGCCTTGCCATCGTTTCGGCCCGCACCAATGCGGGGGCCAGTTTCGCCTCGGCACGCTGGGAGGCCCGTTCAATGACCGGCTCCGCGCCGCCTTCCTGAATTACGATGTTCTGGAAGACTCGCGGGCGGACTGCAAAAACTGTCGAGCGGCGCTGACGTGCCGCAGTTGGTGCTACGCCGAGTGCGTCGATTCGACTCATTCCTTCTACGATCCCGGCGAGCGATACTGCGAAGCGGCCCGGATTCTGCATGACCAGATCATGCGCCTGCTGGATCATCTCAGGTCGCGCCACCCAGGCACCCTGCGCGCACTTCTGGAGCCGTCCCAAAGAGAAAGGGTCTCATGAGAACGCACCCGAGACCATTTGGCCACGATCACTTATGAAACGAGAAACCGCAGATGAAATGGCCACAAAAGATCGCAGAGATCTCAACGAGAATGAAATAGCTTCGAATACGGAGGAGGCTTGTAGTCACCCGGCGGGTGAGCGGTCAGTGTGGCGACTTTCCTCCCCAATCCATTCTCTCTGTGAGCTTTGTGCTCTCTGTGGTTAACTCAGCCGCCCCTCTAAGAATGAAACTCCGACTCGTCTGGATTGCGGACGCTGAGGATCAGGATTCCTATTCAGCGCGGGAGACTCGAGTCCTGCTCAGAGCGGTTGGCCGCCTGCCGAATGTCGTGCCGCTCTGGTTTGCGGTGCGGTCTTCCGACCCTCCTCATCTCTGGGATGGTGTGCGCGTCTTTCCCATTCCGGAGGAGGCTCTCGGTTCGACGGAATACCTGTCCACCCTCCTGAGCCAACAGCGGCCGCATCTGATCGTGTCGGACGTGGCGCGCTCTTCGTTTCCAGGAGCCTTCGACTACTTGAGTCGGAATGGCGTTCCTTGGGTCCATCGTCTCAACCCTGACGACACGCGGTCCGACTGGAGGCCACCCGCGTCGAGGGTACTACTGGGCGGGCAAGATTCTGGGGGTGGCTCACCACAGAGCTCATTCATCCCCTACATCCGAGGTCTGGATCCCGCTGTCGTTGATGGCGCCGATGCCACCACTGTGCTGCAATGTCTATTAGGGGCTCTCCCTGAAAGGAATGGGTTGCCCTCGCTTGGCGAGGTGCGATTTCAGCGACATATCGTCATGCGGCAGCAACTCTTCTGCAACAGCAGCCTCGCCCAGGTGATGTTCGAGTTGACCAACGCGCTGGTCGAGCTGGATGTCCCCACTGTGGCCCAGGATGAGCTTCTCCTCTTCGCCAAGCAGGGCATTTCTCGTGAGGAGGGACTGGTGCGGGCAGGGGCGTCGAAGAAGTACCAGCGCGTTTTGGGCTCCTCGAACCGGGACTATGATCCCGAGAACTCGACCAGCGTTCACTTCGGTTTGTTCAAGTCGGGGACACGACATGCCGTCCACTCGGTTTTCCCGAGCCTGGCGGGGCGCGAGATCCTTTATACGACAGGAAATCACACCGTGACACCCCAGGCGGTACGGCAGTTGATGTCGAGTTTTGACATGATCCTGGCCCCATCGTGTCACGTGCTTCGACCGTATCTCGAAGCGGGTTTAAGTTCCCGGGCCGGAGCCGTTATTCCCCATGGAATCGATCCCGAGGTCTTTTCGCCCGCGACTCTCCCATTCTCCTACCCGACCAAGAAGGACTTCAAGTTCCTTCAGACCAGTTTTCCATGGGTCTGCGAAAAAGGCTTTGATTTGTGCGTGCAGGCGTTCGGGCGCGCGTTTTCGAGCAAAGACGACGTCTCGCTGATTCTCAGAACCCCCCGTGTCCTTGCTCCTGAGGTACGGAAGCCCACGTTTTCTCGATTGGAGTCGATTGTGAGGGAACAGCTCGCGAAGCCCGGGTCGCCGGAGGTGTTGCTGATTGAGCGTGACGCCGAGCCGAACCAGCGCGGAGGATTCTATACTGCGGCCGACTGTTACGTGCACCCTCTGCGCGCCGAGGGCTTCGGCATGACCATTCTCGAAGCGATGGCCTGCGGGTTGCCGGTCATCGCCACCGCCTGGAGCGGTCCGGCGGATTTCTTGTCGCCCCGTTACAGCTATAATCTGCTCCACTCGAGCCCCCAAGCAGAGCGCACAAGGAACGGGACTCTCCTTCGCTACCATGTCGAACCTGACCTGGACCACCTCATCTATTTGATGCGTTACGTCTATGAGCGCCGGGATGAGGCGCGGGCTCTCGGAGCCAACGCGGCCCACGCGGCCCACTCGGGTTGGACGTGGAAGCACGCGGCAACGAAGCTGGCTTCCGCTTTGTCCTTTCTCTAGCAGGCAAGAGCCTTCGGGATATGAAAAGCAGCATCTCTTATCTTCTGATCCCCTTACTTGCGCTGGGTATGGGATTTGCGGTGGGCCGACACTCCCTCCGCCGTACACCTGCCGCAACCCAGGTGTTGCGGCTCCCGCCTGCCAACGTGGCGATTTCGTCAACCGAGTCCAGCGAACCAGCGCTTTCGGTTGCCCCGGCGGCGGTGGTCGCCGGGAGTGTGGTCATCGACCAACTCGATGCGGCGATTCAGGAGACTGTGAACGAAAGCTCTGATCTTCGTCGCAAGGCGGCCATCGCCCGCCTCGCGGATTCCATCGCCCTTGCGGACGTTCCCGCCGTCCTCAGAAAGCTGGAAAAGCCCTCGGCGCGGGCGGTTCGGCGTGACCTCACCGACCTGCTACTAACCCGTTGGGCGGGAGCCGACCCGAAAGCGGCCCTGGCTTATGCTCAAGCACTAACAGGTTCGTCAGTCCGCGCGTCGGCCTTGGCGGCGGCCATCCGCGGATGGGCGAAGACGGATCTTCCCGCTGCCAGCGAATGGATCAAGAAGTATCCTCCCACTGCGGATCGGACACCGCTCTTATCGAGCTTCATCGACACTCTCGCTGTAGCAGCGCCTCAGGATGCGTTAACCTTCCTGAACTCGCTTTCCGGGGTCTCGCACAGAGGCGACCTGCAGCGTGTGATCTTCCGCAGGTGGGCCGCCAGCGACCCAGCGGCGGCGGCAGAGGCCGCGGCCTCGTTGCCCGCGAGAGACGGGCAAGTCCTGGCGGGGGTCGCCTCCGGGTGGGCCGCCAAGGATCCTCAAGCCGCGCTGACCTGGGTCCGAAGTCTCCCTGGAAGCGACCGGAATCCGATGATTGTGCGCGGTCTCTGCTCCGCGCTGGCCCTTTCAGATCCCGGGCTTGCCACCGAGTTTGCCCTCTCCCTGCCCAGCGGTCGAGCCCGGGATGCGGCGCTGAACGGCGTGGCCTTCGAAACTGCCCAATCCGACCCTGCTGCTGCCGTGGCCTGGGTCGCGAACATCGCGAACGAGCGGGACAAACTAAAGGCGCTCGAAGGTATCGGCTTCCAACTGCCGGACACTCACCTGAAGGCCGCTCTCGAAGCCGCTGCAACGTTGTCCGGCGGTCGAGACCGAGACATCTCCATGACGCCTCTCATGCGCCGCTGGGCCGCGAGCGACCCCGAGTCCGCCCTCGCGTGGGTGACCAAGCTGCCGGACGCCGCTTTGCGGGACTCGCTCTCGGAGAGCCTGGCTGCGGGCTTGGCCGAGGTTTCCATAACAGAAGCCGCCAAGTTCGTATCCGGCCTGTCGGAAACGGGAGCACGAGATAAGGCAGTCGCTAGCGTTGTGGCACAGTGGACCGCAAGCGATCCGAAGGCCGCGGCCGAGTGGGTGGCCCGCTTCCCTGAGGGCGGCATGCGGGAGCAGGCCATGCGGGAACTCACGCTCCGGTGGACCGATTCTGACCTCGCCGGAGTGGAGGGGTGGCTTGGCTCTCTCCCCTCCGGCACAGAACGCGACGCATCCGTGGCCACGTACGCGGGCGCGTTGACCCACACCGACCCTGCGACGGCGGCTATCTGGGCGCAGTCCATCAGTAACGAACCACGGCGGCAGAGCGTCCTGGAGAGCGTGGCGCGTTCGTGGCTGCAGGTGGATGACGCGGCGGCCCGTGCCTGGATCGAGAGTTCGGCTTTGTCAGATCCGGCCAAACGGCGCTTGCTCGAGCGCCGCCGTGGAAACTGAGCACCGGCCGATTTTGTGGATTTTCCGCTTGATGCGCCTGCCAGGCTTGTGTAGAAGGTGCGGCCACGGATTGATCCAGGACGTTTTCACCGGTTTTCGTGGTCCTACTCGAATCGCAACCGGGAATCATGGCCGAGTGCGTATGGCCAGAGGTGAATGGCGGGCGGGATTCTGGCTTGGGGAGGGATGTCGTGGAGAGGTCGTAAGGAAAACTGTACATTATGAGAACTTATGAATTGGGGGGGGTACAATTTAGACGCGGGGCATTTTGACTTGCCGAGGTTCTGTGTCGCGCGCGGTTGTAAGTTCTGCCTTCTTGATCAACCCTGTGGCAACGTCAGCTCTTCTCGTGAGCAGGCGAAACCGACAGGGAAGCCGGGCGGTGCGAGACATGAGCCGCAACGTGAGTCCGTCGGGGTGGTCGTAGTCGATGGCGACCGGGGCGCGTGGGCGGTTGTGGATCAAGTCATGCACGAAGCAACGGGGTTTCATTCGTGCGGCGTTTTTTCGAGCGCGTCGGAGGCCTCTCGAGTCGTCCAAGACGCGAGGGTGCGGGTGGTCCTCGTGGAAATCTCGCTCCCGGGTGTTTGCGGGCTTCGATTTGCGCGGGAGACGCTTGTCCTCCGCCCTGATGTGAAGATCGTCATGATGACATCGCTGCCAGATCCGTTCTTCCAGCGTCGGGCATTGGCAATCGGGGTCAGGGACTGGCTGGTCAAACCGTTCCACGTCGGGCAGTGTCTGGCCACGCTCATATTCGTCTCCGCGCGGTCTGGTCGAGCGGTCGAGGGATGCGAGAACGGCTGTGGTGGGTGTGCCCTCGATCCGCGCGCCGATGGGCGGTTACGGTGCCTTCTCAACGAGCGTGAACAGCAGTTGCTCGCCTGCTTCGCCGAAGGGTTGCTCTATAAGGAGGCGGAGGAACGACTGCGGCTCAGCCACTGGGTCTTGAGAAAGGTCCAGCATCGTCTATACGAGAAGCTCCATGTCACCAATCGCGTGGAAGCGCTGAAGAGGTGGGAAGAGCTGAAATCCCTCGCCGGATAGGTCACGGGCGCGTTCGATCTCATTTGAACGCGCGCAGGATCGCTCTGATGCCGCTGATCACACGGCGGCTCGCGTCCGTATCCAGCCCTCGCAGATCCTGGATCAAATCCAACTCCTCCGGCGTGAGTGTCCGCTCCACAATCGGACTGGGAGCCGGAGGGGGCGCGACCGGGGCGCGGTCGTTGATGAGCAGCTTGAAGAGCTGGATGACGGTGGTGCTGGGCCGCGTTTCGAGGCTGAGATAGCGCGAGACCGCGGCAGGGCTGAGGTTCAACTGGCGCGCGGCCTCGGACTGCGTCCAGCCGGAGGCTTTCAGGAGGCGCGCAAATTCGCGATTCAAAGGATCCGAGGACACGATGTTTTAAGTAAGTTAAATTTCGCTTGACGACTTTGATCTGCGCAACTATATTGTTGAGTAGATTAACATTAAAACTGTGAGAAGCAAGGGAAAAGCGATGCGGGCGGCGGGGCGGGGGCGCTGGGGATGCGCCAGGCTCACCGTGGCGCGGCGCTCCCGGGAAACCGACAGGAGACTTATGACACAGAACACGCCCAACACAGAGCGGGACTTCACTCCGGCCGAGATCGTCCGGATCCACGAGGCCAACTGCCAGATCGATTTCGCGTCGGGGGACGAGCAGAATTTTCGGATCGCGATGATGAAATTCATCGGCCGCCGTCTGGGGCTGGCGGAGCTGAAGGCCTTGGGCATCAGCGGGGCGGGAACGGGGGTTCCGAGGCCGCGGACATCCACCCGGGAACAAACGGTTTGAGGAGGCCCCATGACAAGCATGCAACAGGGCGGCAACGGTATGAAGCGGTTGACTATCGCCTCGGTTCGAACAACGGTGGGCGCACCTGGCGTTCCAGGCGGGATGAAGGCGGGCACGGTGGTTGTGGACGTGAAGGCCGGGGCGTTCCCGAGCCTGACATTCCCGGCGGACCGAACGGTCATCAGCGTCGTGGAGCTGGCCGGGAGGCTCCGGGTGAGCAAACAACACGTCACCAACCTCATCGAAGAGGGCAAGCTGCGCGCGCTGGACATCGGCGCCACCAACGGGACAGGCCGGCGGCGCTACCGGATACCCGTCGAGTCGTGGGAAGCGTATGTGCGGAAACATCTGATGTGACAGCTTTCCAAACCTGCTGGACGTGCGAAGGGGGTGAGGCGTTCAAATCGTCCGAGCCTTCTATTCTTCATTCCGCATTCTGCCTCCTGCCTTTCCGTAGCGCGACCTTCAGGCATGCCGCTTCCCGGTCGTTGCGGACGAGGAGCACATCGCCCGCGAGCGCGATCGGGTTCCATGTCTTGGAATCAAAAACGCGAAACCGATCGAGTTCGTTCGGGGCCTCTGGCGATGGCCGGAGCAGCACCAATTCGCCACCCTCCGACATCAGCAGAAAAAGGTCGCCCACCAGCAAACCCTGCCCGTGTCCGTAGCGGCCTTCTTTCCAGCGTTGCGTGCCATCCTTCAAATCCACACACGCGAGTATCCCATCATCCAGCCCGTAGAGAAACCCGTCCCGCCGCACCAGGTTCGCGAACTTGGACTTCATCTTTCTGGATTGCCACACCCTCGTAGCGGCCAGCCGCCCATCCGCCTCTGGAGTGATCTCCAGCAATTCGCTCCCCACACCATACCCGCTCGAAAACAACACGCGATTCGTGCTCACAATCACCGGGACCGCAACCTGCGGTTGCCCCACCCCCCACGGATACTCCCATAGCACGCGGCCGGAAGCGGGGTGGTGGGCGTTGATGTTCCGGGAGTTGAACACGAGGATCTGCCGGACGCCGGCCAGGGTGGTCAGAAACGGCGAACCATAATTCACGGGCGCGCTGCCCCCCGACCATGCGATCTCGCCAGTGTCGGAACGGTAGCCAATGAGCGAGAGATCCGGGCTCCCGCCCGCGCTGACCACCACCGTTTCGTCGATGACCAACGGCGAGCCCGAATAACCCCACTCAGGCACACCGCGTTTGGCGTCCGAACCGATGTTTCTTGACCAGATCTTCCGACCCGTTGCGAGGTCGAGGCAACTGAGAATCCCCGTCGCGCCAAGGGCGAAGACGCGGTCGCCCACCACTGTGGGTGTGCAACGCGGACCTTCGCCCGCGAGCGTGGTGTGGTAATGGGCGGGGTCGGCGTGGGACCACACCGGACGACCGGTGAGGGTCTCATAGCACGTCACACACTCCTCCTCACCCCGCTGTTCCTGAGTGAGCACTCGCTCCCCCAAGATCACAAACCCGGACCACGCGGCACCCACAGGCTGTCTCCACAGAACCACCGGCTTCTTTGTCCCCCAGTCCGGGTCGAGGGCGAACCCCGCGAGCGTGGCGGTGCGATCCGGACCAAGAAACTGCGGGAAAATAAACTGCGCGGAGGCGGGCTGTGCGACCGAAGCCGGCCCAACACCCGCGTTCGTTTGCCCCGCCGCGACCGGAACCACGTGCCTGGCCCAGCGCGGTTCCAGGATCGGAATCAAGTCCCCACTGACGCCGCTGATCCGGAACATCCCCGCAACGAGGCCGATGATACCCAAAAAGCCGGCGGCCCCCGCCAGGCGCAGTCTCCATGGCGCGCGCGACAACACAACCCACCATAGGAGCAGGAGGACGCCCGTCACCAGGATCACACCCACCGTCTGAAGGTTGCGCCGCTGGAATGGCCAGTCGGTCTGACCGCGCGTCCAGGCGATCACGAGTGCGGCCAGAACCAGCACGAGAACGGCGGGCCACCAGCGGAGATGCCTATGCGGAGGATAAGCGTTGTTCATAGTCGAGTCGATCGTCGTCGGCCCGGATTAGACGCCTTCAGTCCTGATTCGGCAAGGGATGGTTTCAGGGTTCCCATGGGCCTGGCTCGGGAGACGAATTCAGACTGAAGAGCCCCTTGCCAACCGGCGCCGCTGGTGTGCGTCCAAAAACACACTTGTCAAGGGTGTTGAACCGTTCGACTATTGAGTACATAAAGCGGCAACCAAACTGATCAAGCGGATCATGCCGTCAACCTAAAGCCGTAACCCAACGCCGCACATGAATGCCACACGTCCCCCCCACCCCGGTAACGCTCTCTTTCGCCAACCTGCTCGCGGAGGCTTTACTCTCATCGAACTTCTCGTCGTCATCGCCATCATCGCCATCCTCGCCGGCATGTTGTTGCCCGCGCTGGCCAAAGCCAAAACCAAGGCGCAGGGCATCGGCTGCGTGAACAACCTCCGCCAGATGATGCTTGGATGGCGGATGTATTCCGGAGATTACGGGGATCTACTCCTGGCCTCACTGGATGTGCCCGCCACGCAAAAGCGCGTTCGTTGGGTCTCAGGCAGCCTGGACTACACCGCCGCCGCGAGCAACTGGGATCCCAAGGTGGACCTGGCCAAGAGCCCGTTGCAGCCGTTCATCGGCAACAGCTACAGCACCTGGAAATGTCCGGCCGACAAGGCTGCGGTGACCGTTTCCGGCCAACGCAGGCCTCGCGTGCGGAGCAACTCCATGAGCCAGGTGTTCGATGAAGGGAGCTGGCTGCCGGGGTCAACGTGGAGGACCTACCAGAAACTCGGTGACATCATGAACCCGACCAAGACCTGGGTCCTGGTGGACGAGCATCCGGACAGCATCAACGACGCCGCGTGCGCCGTTCAGATGGCCAAGCCCGATGCGAAAACCGCCCAAATCATTGATTTCCCGGCCTCCTACCACAACGGCGCTTGCGGCTTCTCTTTCGCCGACGGGCACGCCGAAATCCACAGGTGGCTCGGTTCAACGATCAAAGCGCCGGTCAAGGGTGTCCTCATGACCCTCAACGTGTCGGCTGGCACTTCCGTGAAAGACGTCATTTGGTGGTCGGAAAACACCACCGTCTCAATTGCCAGCGGCTCCTATCCTTGATCTGTCCGCGTTGGGGCACTGACGCTGTGGCTCGGCATGGATTATGCATACAAAATCCTGTCGGTATTCGGTCAAATGAACCCTAAAAACGGACCGTTTATGAGACTCCGATTTCGTCTTTTGCTTCTTTCCCTTGGCATCCTGCCGTGCCTGCTCGCTCAAGTGCCTTCGCTCGTCAACTACCAAAGCAGCATCGCCATCGGTGGCACCAACTACCAAGGCGTAGGCTACTTCAAGTTCGCCCTCGTGAGCGCGCAAGGCTTCGAGACTTTTTGGAGCAACGATGGCACGGGGACCGCGGGAGGCGAACCGGAACGCGCGTTGCCCCTCGCCGTGGACAACGGCGCCTACGAGGTGATCCTCGGCGACGCTTCCCTTCCAAGCATGCGCCCCGTGCCTCCTAGCGTCTTCGCCAACCCCGCCGTGCATCTGCGGGTCTGGTTCAGCCCGGACAACCAGGTGTTCCAGCAGGTCGAGCCAGACGTTCCGATCACGGCAACAGGTTATTCCATGATGGCCGCTAACGTGGCGGATGGGGCGGTGTCGGCTGCCAAGCTGGCCGAGGGGGCCGTCACGGCCGGCAAACTCGGGCCCAAGGCCGTGACCGCGGCGAACCTGGCCCCCGGCGCCGCCGCCCAGAACCTCCAGGCCAGCGGCGGCTTGGTCCTGTCCGACCAGGGCAACGCAACCAACCTGGTCCAAGCGGGCTTTGCGAAGATCGGGAAGTTGCTGGTCGAGAGCGATCAGTGGACGACGTTCAACTCCTCCCTCCCGGCAGCCCGCACCGAGGCGCTGGCGGCGTGGACCGGGAGCCAGTTGATCGTCTGGGGGGGAAGAGATCAGCGCAACAATTGGTGGGTTGGCGATGGCGCCCGCTATAATCCAAGCACGGAGACTTGGACGGCGATTACACCGGTCCCGGACTGGCCTGCCAGCGCAGGCGCAAAGGGGGTCTGGATTGGATTCGAACTGCTCGTGTTGAGCGACCTGCCGAACCAACATCGCCGATACTATCCGGCGGCGGACACCTGGCGCACGGTCTCATCGACCAACGCTCCCAAAGACGTGCGCACCTCGGGCGCCATTCTGCTCTGGACGGGGGCCGAAGCCTTGGTTTGGCACCCCGTCAGTGGGGGCAAACGATGGGATCCGGCGCGGGATCTGTGGAGCTCCATGGCCAAATCCACCCTGGCCGCTGTCGGGAGCGGCTCCGACTATGCGGGGGCTTGGACGGGCACGGAGATGATCGTCTGGGGAAGCGGCGGGGGGGTGGGTGCGCGCTACAATCCCGCCACCGACACATGGCGGACGATCTCGAAGGTGAACGCGCCCGCCGGTCGTTACCGCCACACGGCCATTTGCGCCGGGCCCGAAGTCATCTTCTGGGGTGGACAAAGCGCTCCGGGCGCTGGGGCCACGCTTAGACCGGGTGGCGGCATCTACAACCCGACCACAGACACCTGGATGCCGATCAGCACCAACAACGTCCTCGGCCGGAGCCAACATTTCGCCGTTTGGACCGGCACCAAGATGCTGGTCTGGGGCGGGACCGATCTGACCATTCCCAATGGGCTTTCGAGAGGGGCTGCCTACCTTGACGGCGGGGCTATCTACACGCCCAAGACCGATAGCTGGTCGGGCATGGCCTCCAGCCAAGCCCCTTCCCGGCGCCAATCGCACCTGGCGGTCTGGACCGGCACCGAGATGATCGTCTGGGGCGGGGTCGGCCCTACCACCGGGCAAGACTACGGAGCTCTGGCAACTGGGGCACGCTACAATCCGGTTCTGAACACATGGTCGCCCATGAGCGGCGGCGCTTCCGGCCCCACCGGGATCGTCGCTGGGGTGTGGGCCGACCGCGCTCTGATTGCCTACAATGGCGCAAACGGCATCGGCGGGCGGTATGAGCCCTCTTTCGACCGGTGGGAACCCATTTCGAGAGGCGGGCCGCGCTACTCGCAGAGCGTTGCGAACGCGGCCTGGACCGGGAACGAAATGCTGGTTTGGGGCGGGCCTGGCTCGGTGGTGGGGGCGCGGTACAATCCCATCACGGACGCGTGGGCGGCAATGACCCCCCTCGGGGCGCCGAAGCTCTCTGTCACGCCGCCAGGGGTCTGGGCCGGCGGCGGCCTGCTATTGTTCAGCGGGGTCAGACAATCGAATGTGATGACCAGCGCCACGGTCCAATACACGCTGGCCAAACCGGTGTACCTCTATCAGCACCCGTAGGGCCTGGCGTTTCCTACGAGCGTGCTCGAACGCTCGCCAGATCAGGGGCCTCGGGGTTCACGTCGGGGCCGAAGTAGCGCAGGACCACCAGAGGTTCCACCTCGGAGGTGTTCTCGAACGTGACTCCCGCCCTGGCGGCGTCTTCGGTGCAGAAGACCTCGTCCTCGGTCAGTTCGTGGAAACGGATCAACTTCGGGCAGTCGAGGTTGAGCTTGTTCATCTTGCCGCTGCCCTGGACGGTGATGAGGCCATAGGCGCCATTGTCCTGAATGGTGCACGTGGCGCCCGGATCCACGGTGAGTTCTTTGGCCGTGAAGTACTGCTTTCCATTCACTTTGCCGTACACGATCCATCGGTCCACGTACCCCTGGCGGCTTGTGTCGGCCACGGGGACGGGTTCGAGATAGTGGTTGTCCTTGAAAGCGGGGTCCACATTCGCGTCCCAGTCGAGTTGGTTGACGATGAAGTCGAGGTCGTGGTGCTTCTCCTTGGGCATGTCCTTGACAAGGAGGGACCATGGCACTTCGCGGCCTTCGACCAGGGATTGATACATGCCGAAGACATCCGAGCCCCACTGCGGCTCGTAAGTGCAAAGCGAGCCGGGCGCGTGCAGGATGCTGGGTCCCACCAACCAACCGGTGCCGGGCTTGAGTCGGTAGGCCTTCGACAGGTCGAGGATGCCGTTGTCGCCCTTGTTCCAGTCTTCGAGACACTTGCGCACTTGCGCTTTCGTGGTGCCGGGTTCCAACCCGAAGAAGGTGTAGGGGAAGTTGTTGCCCACGTTGTTGTGCTGGGGCGGAAAATAATAGGACTCCGGCTTGCCCTCCTGGCCCACCAGCTTGGCTTGCTTCTGGCTCTGGTGCATGTGGTGGGGGATCGGGCCCATGTTGTCGAAGAATTTCGAATAGACCGGCCATTTGCCGTATCTGCCCCAGATCCTCTTGCCGATCAGCCCGGCTCCGCACTCCGCCACGGCACTGGCGAGCGTGAACCGCTGGTCGCCAGCGACGACATAGCTGAGCCCCTCATCGGGGGTGCGATTCTCGTTGGCGGCGGGGGTTGTGGAGGCGAACCACCGCTCATCGATGCCGCCCCGGTTGAGGCCGTAGGCATAGAGGTCGTCCGGATGGAGTTTCAGACGCTTGCCCGGCTGCAGGAACGAGCGGGGCACCCAGCAGGGAGCCAGACGAAGAAGACCGCCGTTCGCCGCCAACGCGCCTTCGACGAGGCCCTTGACGTTGCTGGTGACGGTCTGAAGTGAACTGACGCATTTGGTGCTCATGATGCCTTTCTGCCCTTATAATGGTTCGTGATTCGAGATCTTGATAACGAATTCAAGTATTTCGGGCACGCCAGCGCAAGCCAAAAGAATCAGTGATCAGCGATCAGTCATCAGTCATCAGCACCGGTCGCCGATCACTCGATCACTCGATCACTGGCCACTCTCCCTCCCCACCTGCCATCGCCACACCCCGGCCAGCAGGCTTCCGATCACCGAGTGGAAGACGACCGAGATGGCGCAGGGTGTCACGGCGGCGGGCATGGCGGAAAAATTGCGTTGGGCGAGCACGGCGCCCAGTCCCGAGTTCTGCCGAGGTACTGCGCCATGAAGCCCAAGAACACCGCACGAGGCACAAATTCAATGCCGGCATCGGCGAGACGATTTCATGAGGGGCCTCGCCCGGCAATACGAATGTGCCGCCTCCCGCTCCTCCCCTGCGGTGTCCTCTTATTTGAGTCAACTCGGCATCATCACGGCCCCCGCCGCGCGGGGCCGCGCAGATGGACATCGACTTTCAGGGAGGCTCTGTGGCAAACTCCCGCCATGCACGGTGCCTCCCATCTCGTTGAACCGCAATTGCTGCTCGATGAACTCTGCTGCGACCTCAGCCGGTTCGAGCACGTGAGCCGCGGCGGGCTCGCGCCAGAGCGTGTGCAGAGCGAGGGTGAATCGAGCGGACCGCCGCAGGAGGATCTGTTTTGAAGAAGGATGCGAGTCTTGCCGCACAGCGCGAAACGTAGGATACTCCCGACATGCTTGAGCATTTGAAGTTAAAGAACCTTGGGCCGGCCGCCGAGCTGGATTTCGCGTTCGGCACGCGGCTCAATGTGCTTACCGGTGACAACGGACTGGGCAAGACGTTCGTGCTCGATCTGGCGTGGTGGGCGCTCACGCGGACATGGGCTGATGGCCGCGTGATCCATCCCGCGCCGAGCCATAAGGACGCGGCGAGCATTTCGTATCACGTCTATGGCAAAGGCGGCCCGAATACCCCGGTGACCTGCAACTACCGGCGAGAGGACTTGGAGTGGTCGCTTCCGCTGCGCCGGCCGCCCAGCCCAGGGTTGATCATTTACGCGAGAATCGATGGCGGGTTTTCGCTTTGGGATCCCGAACGGAATTACTGGCACGAGTCGCGCGGCAAAGATCAAACCAAGCCTGATCGCCCGGATTCGTTTCAATTCGCCAAGCGCCAGTTGTGGGAGTCATTGAAAGACGAATCCGGCACGGTGATCTGCCGCGGGTTGCTGGAGGATTGGGAAACTTGGCGGCTGAAGAGCAACGGAGCTTTCGCCATGCTGTCCAAGGTGCTGGCTGATTTGTCGCCGGGCGGGCGCGAGGGCACGATGCGTCCAGGCGAATCGGTGCGGTTGCCCGACAGCGGGGCGCGGGAGATTCCCCACCTTGGTCATGCCCTACGGGAGCGTGCCTATCCACCAGGCTTCGGCGGGCATCCGGCGCATTCTCTCGCTCGCCTACATGATTGTGTGGGCGTGGACGGAGCATCGGGTGGCGGCGGAATTACGCGGACGCGAACGCACCAGGCGCATCGTGCTTCTCTGGGACGAAGTCGAGGCGCATCTGCATCCGCAGTGGCAACGGACGATCCTGCCCGCCGTGGTGGGAGTGTTGCAGCGACTCTTGCAGGACGTGGACGGTACGGAGTTGCAGGTGTTGGCCACCACTCATGCGCCGTTGGTGCTGGCCTCGCTCGAAACGCTCTTTGTCCCGGACACGGATCGGCTGTTCAACCTGGAGTTGAATGCCACGGGCGCAGTGCGGCTGGAGACGATTCCCTGGGCGAAGCAGGGTGATGCGGTCGAGTGGCTGCGTTCACCCGCCTTCGACATGCGCAGCGGCTACTCGCGCGAGGCGGAGCGCGCGCTGCAAGCGGCGCAATCATGGCTGGCCGGGCGGAAGGACCAATTGCCGGAGGGGTTGCGAACGCGCGAAGAAATCGAGATGGAGTTGAAGCGATCGCTCGCGGAGGACGATCCGTTCTGGCCTCGCTGGCTCGTGCGCACGGGAGGTGCGCGGTGATTCGGGTGGCATCGCCTATCGCCGAACCCGCTACGTTTGAAACACTGGATGACCAGTTGCTCGATCCGTTCGAGGTGCAAGACGACTGGTTCGAGGTGGACATTCCCAGCTTTGTGCTTCGAATCACGGACCGGATTCCCAGGCATCTACAAGCGAAGGCCGAGTTTACAGTGGATCGCCTCGATTTGCAGCAAGGCCGCAAGGCGGTGACGCTGCGGTGGGAGTGGTATGAGCAATATCGCTTGGGTGAACTGACGATGGCAGGTTTGCACCGCAATGCACCGCTGGTCGCGCGCGCCATCGAAAACTGGCAACGGAACGGAAATGGTGACTTGCCCGCGGTTCCGCGTCCTATTGCCTGATTCCGTTCAGCGTCAGCAACCCGGCCAAACCCGGCCAACTTGAGGAAGGACGCGTGCGATCAAAGCTCAAGCCCCTTTCGCGCCGGCTGGCGGGGCCGCCACCGCCTCCAAGCGCTCGAGCCTCTCCGAGAACTTGGCCAACGCATCGGATTCGGCGAGCAGCTCCTCCTGGCGTCGGCTGAAGGCGGGATTGCCGACCCACCAATCCACGCCGATTTCTTTGGCCTTGTCCACGGAACAAATCAGCAGGCGAATCTGAATGGTCAGCAACTCGATGTCCACGATCTTCACCTTGATGTCACCGGCGATGACAATACCTTTGTCCAATATCCGTTCGAGCAGGTCGGCCAACGTGGCGCCACTGGTGGAATGTTCGATGTGTCGTTGCGAGATCATAGCGGTCAAAGCAGTTTTCCCAGCGGCCCCAGGTCGAGGTTCAGGTCTCCCTCCGCCAGGCCGAAATCCTTCCGCAGCCGCTCAATCTCCCAGGCTTGGTTCATGAGGGTCACGCCGAGCCGCTCAATCTGGGCCGGGGTGAGGGCACCGCCTTCGATGCGCCGGAGGGCTTGGCGTTTCAGGAGTTCGTGCAGGACTTTCATCAAGGTCAAAGCCAATTGCCCCAGCCCGTTTTTTTGCCGGTTGGGATCGGCGATGGCGTTGCCAATAAGTTCGGTTTTTTCGCCAAGAGCGCCGGAAGGAAATAAGCCGGCCTGGTCCGTCAGCGGCGGCGGCAAGTCGCTGGGCGGTCGCTCTGCCGCCTGGCTGGTCGGCCTTTCCTCTCTCGGCATGGGTCGCGAGCCGCCGCGCGAATCCGGGCCAAGTTGCGGCCCGGCGTTTGCCGGAGCGAGGTCCCGGCCGCTTTCGATGGAAGTAACGACCAGTTGCAGCCCCAGGTAAATCAAGTCCACGTCGGCCACCGACAGCGTCACTTCGCCCAGCGCCACGACGCCGGTGTTCAGGACCTTGTCCAAGGCTTCGCACAGGGAAACATGCCGGGTTCGCTGAGGGCAGAATTCACGCATGGGTTACGTCCTTTGTGGCTGGGGCGGCATAGAGCGCTTGACCGAGTTCGCCCAAACGCGCCAAACCCCGAGGCTCCCCACGCCGATAAACTACGATTTGCTCCGTGGTGGGGAGCGCCCTCCGAAATTTTTGCTGGATCACAGACTCTCGGCGCCGCAGCGCGGAGCACAAGCGGCAATCGCTGGGCGGCGTGGCCAGATTGAGGAAGAGAAACGGCGCGCTGACCTGCATCCGCTGGCAGGCCGCCAAGAGGTCTTTCGTTTCTTCAAAGGCCATGTCCGTGAGGATGGCCACGCCGCAGAGGGCGCACCGAGCCGGATCGGCCAACAGCGCGCGGAGGCGTTTGAGGGCTTTCGACATTTCCACCAGGCGTTGCGACACCTTGGGCAGGCGAAAAATCTGTTTGTATTTGAGAAATAGTCCGAAAAAGACCTTCAACCACTGGTCAACCAACTCCGGCATTTCCAGAAGGCGGATCAGATGCCCGGTTGGCGCGGAGTCCAGCACCAGGGTGCGATACTGGTTTTGATCGAACAGGTCCATCACATGGGTGAGGGCCATGACTTCGTCCAGCCCTGGCGGCGAAAGGTCCACGACTCGTTCCATCGCTTCCCGGTCAAAGGCCAGGTCCATTTCGGGCAAAAGCGACCGGAGGAAGGACCGCAACTCCTGACTGTAAAGTTGCTTCAGGGCGCGGAATTCGGCTTCGGCGTCAACCTCCAGCGCCGTCAAGCCCGGACAAATCCGCCTTGGCACAGGGCCAACCGGCACTCCCAGACAGTCGGCAACCGAGTGAGCGGGGTCGGTTGAAAAAAGCAGCACCTCCCGGGCGGGCGAGTCTTGGGCCATGCGCACACTGGTAGCGCAGGCCAGCGTGGTCTTGCCCACGCCGCCTTTGCCAGCGAAGAGCAACAACGACTTTTCTTTGGGCGGGCGGGCGGCCGTCTCCACCCAAGGACCGATCGGGAGAATCGGCGTTGCAGGAGAAACCAACGCCTTGGTCAGACGCGTCGAACCGTCCCAAAACGCCTCGAGGCCCTCGGCGCCGCATACTTCTTTCGGATACAGGGGCACGCCCCACCACGTGTAGGGGGATAAATCGCCGCTGCTGAAGATCTCACCCAAGATGCGGCTTTGCTGGACGAGTCCGTCAGCGCAGACGGGACATTCATTTCTTGGAAACAGCCGGTTGACGACAATGTCTTTCACCGGCACCTGCGCGCGTTTCAGTTCCGCCAGCAGGGAGCGGGTTTCGTGCAGGCTCATCTCCTCCGCCAGCATCACGGGCATAAACCGGCAGCGCCCGGAATCCCGGAGCAAGGCTTCCATCTGGGTCACTGAGCTGGCCAGTCCCGCCAGGAAGGCATCAATCTCGTCGCGATTCACCGCGCCGCTGTAGAGCTTTCTCATATACCGATGTTTGGCCAGCAAGGCGTCCAAAGCCCCGAGCCAACTGTGGAGCAACGCGGGCATGGCCAGCAATCGGAGCGTGTGGCCCGTGGGCGCGGTATCCACTACGATGGTCTGGTAGCGCTGGGCGGCCACCCAACTGGCGATTTCCAGCGAACCCATCAGTTCGTCCAACCCCGGCAGGGAGAGATCCAAAAAGCGGCTGATGTCGTAGTGGTCGAGAAAGGTCCCCCGCGAGGCAATTTCGTAGAGCTTGGGACCGTGCTGGCGCTTGAACACGGCCAGACATTCCTGCGCGTCCAATTCAGTGACCTGCAGATTGGGCGGCGGCGCAAATCCGGCCAGGCTGTCCGCCAGCGAATGGGCCGGATCGGTGGAAACCAAAAGAAAGGCCGATCGGGGAGCTGCTCGGGCCAGTTTGAGCGCCGTGGCGACGGCACACGACGTTTTGCCCACACCCCCTTTGCCGCCGAAGAGCAGGAGGCTGAGTCCCGGCTCCGCCAGAAAAGAGGGTGTGGGCGCGCCCATGATCATGATCCGCTGGCGCTCACGTGGCGCCGTTCACTCTGCTTCATCATCGGCGGAGGTGAGCGACGCGGGCGGTCTCCCCCGACGCACAAAGCTCGCCGGACGTGGCCTCCCGCGTTTGCCCGGCCGATTTTGTTGGGCGTCATGGCAACCGCCTATTGCTGAACCGCATCCTTCGTGCAACCGTGCTTGACTTGGGCTTCGGCCTGTAACCAGTGATCGAGATCGCGGCCTTCGGGCCGTCCTTCTTGTTCCCAGATGAGATAGGCGGAGAGCGCGGTTTCCTCGCGGGCAGCTTCGCAGCTTGGGCCGACCGCTGATGGCGGTTTGGCTGTCTGTCTGTTCGTTCTCATTTCTATGCCTTTCTCTGCTCTCTTGTTATGTTGTTTCGCCCGTGAGGTGGGCGTGACCCTAAAAGGTTGCTAAACCGCTGCGCCCGCTCTTTGACCGCCGGAGTCAGCCGGTGGGCCGCGTAGCCCGCTCGCGTGAAAGCCCCCGGGGCGTTCCAAAGCACATACCACTCGAAATCGCTGGGCGTCCGGCCTGTGGCCCGGACGAACGTGGCGGTGCGGGAGTCCATGATGCGCTGGGCCACTGTTTTGGCCTTGACCGGATTGAGATAAGCCCAGTTCCCCTGCGGCCTGCCGCCCGCCAGCGGCTGATGATATTGTCGCCAAACCGCCGGCCGTATCTGATACCGGCTCACCTCGCCGGCCCGGCCCACCAGCCGATCCGCTCGACAAGCCGACTGCGAGCGGCACCCGGTCTCAACCATCGCCAGTACGGTCAGGCGTTCTTGGTTCAAGCGGGACCAGTCAGGCGCAAGGTCCAAGCCGGGTCGGTTCAGTTGGGGCGGAGATGCGATCTGGTTGCTCCCGGCGATGGCCCACGGCAGCCAAGTCCACATCAACGAGATGGCTATGGCCGCCACATTCGTGATCGCCTTAGGTTTGCCTGCCACTGGGGTTGTACCTTCCATCGGCTAGCCTTTTGATTTCCCCTCGGAGTCGCTTTCCCGCTCCTGAATCTGGTCCAATCGGTCGAGCAACTCCTTCTCGCGGGCATTGAATTCCGCTTCGGTGATCCCGCCTGTTTCCAGCATCATGTAAAGCTCGCTCAAGTCGGCGGTAATCCGCTCCGGCTCCGCCGCGCGTTCTTGTTGGATGGCGCTATGGACCTGGCGGGCCGCCCAGATGGTGGCGTAGATGGGAGACAGCAGGAGTTTGTCGAGGAGCAGCATGGGGCATCGGCTTCATTTTCGGCCGTTGAGTTTGAGGTCCATCTCCACGAAATTGTGCGGCGCCCACGGCCCGTTCAGATCAAAGGCGTAGTTGTTGTCAAACAGGCCGGCGGCCTGGAAAACCATGTCTTCCAGTCGCTTTTGGTCGTTGCGTCCGACCAGGCAACTGAGATTGGCCACCTCGTTGACATTGCGGGGCGCCGAGCGCTTGATTTCGGCGCAGCACGGCGCGAGCGCCTCCTCCAGCTTTTCAGAATGGGCTTCGCGGTCGTCGTTGAGGATGCGGTCGAACAGTTGCCCCAGCTCGATCTTGTCCTCCTGGCGGGGTTCGCGCTGGTTCCCCAGCAAACGGTCGCGCGCGGCGCGCAATTCGGGGTGAATATCAATGAAATACTCGAAGATATTAGGCACGTCCCACTTCACGCGCAAGCCCATCTCGACCTTGCCAGCGACGCGCGCCAGTTGCTCCAAAAAAGCTTCCTGGTTGAGCGAAAGCAACCGCCGAACCGCTTTGAGATCGTCCGCAATGATCCCAAAGGCCATTGGCAAAACCGTGCTGTCCAGCATCAGCCGCTTGAGGACTTCTTTGTGAGCCGCCAGGTGGGCGCGCTCCGGGCGGAGTTTCTGGTGGGCGCAATCACTCACCACCGCCGTCACGCGGCCATTGCCGACACTATGCACGACGCTGCCGTCAATGCCCGCCACATCGTAGGCGCGGTCCTCACCGAAGGCCGCGATGGCATACAGGTATTTTCCGCCCTTGGGCGTGCCGGATTCGGGAGTCGTGTTCATCGCTTGCTGCCGTTGTCCCGCGTCGGGACTTACACCAGACCTTGACCCTTGCAGGGCAGGCAGTAGAAAATTCCAGCTTCGCCCGTCTGCCCGCACGTCGTGCAGGGGGCGGCCGGCTCGTGGATCTGCCCCGCCCCGGTCCCTTTGCAGGCCAGACAGGTCAGTTCGCCATTTTCCCGGCCGGTGCCGCAGCAGCGCAGGCAGGTGACCACGGGCGGGATGACGCGGATCCTTCCGGTGGCGCCGCAGACCGGGCAGCGGCCGCCTAACTTGGGGTCCACGCCATCGCCCTGGCAGAAACCGCAGGCAACCACGCTCACAAAGCGGGGTTTTCGCCGTCTCTGGGCAACGGGTTCAATTGTCGAAGATTCGTTTGTCATAGAATAAAGAGGGTGTTCAGTTCTGGCTCGACTGGGAGCGAATCCAGCGGCAGCGCCGCTCGCGGCAGGCCAACCGCTCATACTCAAAGCGAATCCGACCCCCACCCAAAGCCTCCACCGGCGTGCCGGTGGAGATTCCGCCGGAGCGAAAACTCCTGATTTGCCGCGCGGTGTGGATGTGCGCGGCAGCCTTCAAGGCAAGCATGGTTTTTGGCATGGCTCATTTCTCCTCGACGTCCGGGCGGGCCACGCTCCACGCCAGCCTGACCGACTTGAGTTTGCCTTCCTCGCTTTTGATTTCCATGATGGCGTGGCAAGCGAAGCACTTAATCTGGCCCTCGTAGTCGTCATACGCGTCGTCCAACTCCACTTTGTGCCCGCAGGAAAGACAGTTAACCTTCATGGTTTGTTTTGGTTCGCCGTCGTTGTGCGTGATCCGTCCCGATCCGGTCAATACTGAAACTTGAATCCGCCGGCATTGCCCGTTGCGGGGCACTCCCGGATTGGCCGCGAGGACTTGATCGGGCGCCGGCTGGGCCGGACGGCGGCATCCTTGCCCAGGCGCTGCAATAGGGCCGCTTTTTCGGATTCCACCGTCTGGAGGCGGGCGTTGACGCTGTTCAATCGGAGCATCAGGTTGTCGCGTTCCGTTTCGCGCCGGAATTTTTCCATCTCCAAGGCGGTGATCGCCATGTAAGCCTTATAAGGGACAATGACTTGGTCCGGCGTGCCGGAACGGGTGCGGATGTCTTTGACGCCGCGAATTATTCGGTTTGGAGGAGGCATTCGTCAGTTCCTTTCTTGGTGGCATGATTGCGCGGGCTGGGGGAAATGGATGGGATGGAAGCCCTCGTGGCGCGCAACCCCTTGAGCAAGGCTTCCTCCACCTTCTGGGGCATGATCGAGCGGCCGTCGCGCGTGACCTTGGCCGTTTCCGAACTCAGCACATCGCGGCAGGCCCATTGGAAGAGGGGATCCTCCTGTTGGGCATGCACCCCGCGCAAGGCCAGAACGCGGGCGATGGCGATGCAGGCGCGGATGGTCGGACGGCTGTTGCTCACGCCGACGCGCCGGAGGTTCCGCACCAGGTCCACGATGATTTCGGCATCGGCCTGGCCGATGCCGGAGCGGGCGATCGTGATCTGAATCTCCGTCTCCCGGTCGTAGTGTTCCAATTGAATGGTAATCAGGCGGTCCATCAAAGCGTCCTGGGTTTTATGGACCCCCGCGTATTCTTCCGGATTGGAGGTGAAAATAGCGCGAAATTCCGGATGCACCTGCAAGTAGCCGCCGCCGGAGCGGCGTAGCTTGGGCAAGTTAAGGATGCGTTCGGAAAAGATGCTCAGAAAGGGATTGTTCGCTTCGGGCCGCGAGCGGTTGAATTCATCATAGATCAGCGTGTCACCGGCTTGGCAAGCGGTCGTGAGCCGGTTTGCCAGCCACAGGGACTTCATCTCCTCCTCGGTTTTGACAACCGAATGGATGTAGTTGTCAATGACCTTGTGCTTGCGGTAACCGCTGTCCTGGCCGATGAGGTCCGAACTCCCGAAGTCATCGTCCCCGTGGATCAGCGACACGGGCCGACCCAGTTGCGCGGCCACGTGAAACGCCAGCGTAGTCTTGCCGGTGCCGGCGGCGCCGGCAAAATGGATGGGATAGCCCGCCTGCAAATAGGTCAGCGCCCGTTGGCCGATCTGCTCCACAAACGTCGTCGTCACAAACCCGTTGCTGGGTTCGGGCAAAAAGCTGTCGGGGGCGTTTTGCATACTGGCCGTCTCTCCTCCAAGCGTTTTGGGTTTATGAGTATTCATGCGGCAACGTAAGCATCTTAATCGTCTTCTCAGGGACCAAGCCCTGCTGGTCAGGTTTCATTTGATCGACAAAACAACGGCCTCGATGGCCGGAAGGCGCCGGCCTCTCACGTGCCGGGCCAACCCGAACCACAACAACCAAACACCCCGGCCATCGAGGCCTAGCACCGAGCGAGCTGTCCCGCAACCGCCGCACCCCCTTTGCCGTCCTCGCGAGGATCGGTCTCCCCCCAGCGCGGACGGTGTGGCCTGATAAACGGCGGCGTCGCGATCGTCCTACCGTTTCTTCTTTTTCGCCTTGGGCGCCAGCTCGTCGGACGGTTCCTCGGCCCGAAAAGGCGATCTTTCGACCGTTGGCGCTGGCCGGGGCGCGGGGCTGCCGCCATGCCACGCCCGGTGGGCGCCCACGATGTCATCCCTGAACTCATCTTGCAACTGGGCGACCTTTTGCCGTAACTCGGTCACCGCCTCCTTGACGCTGAGGACAAATTCGTTCCGTTCGGCTTTGGTTTGTTTGGCCATTTCGGTTCGGGCCTCTCCGAAGCCAGCCAGCATCTGGGTGACCGCGGCCTGCATTTCTCCGCGGGTTTCCGCGAGGTTACTCATCAGGGTCGCGCGGATGCCCCGCAATGCGGCGATCTCGCCGCACACCCGTGTCATATCATTGGTTAAGTTATTTATCATGGACAGACCTTTCCTGGTTCGAGGATTCCTGGTTGCACCGTTGGGTCAGGCGGAGAACGGACTGGGTTCCCCGCCTAACGCTTGCCGCTCCCGCGCTGTTTAGGCCGGGGCTGCCGCGGTCGCCGTCAGGCCGATGGCCTCGGCATACTTCAAGTATGTCTCGACGGAGGCGATGACCACGCGGGCTTCAATGGAAACCAGTTCGATTCCGACCAGTGAAACCTTGGCCCAAACATCAATCACGATGCCTTTGTCAAGAATTCGATCCACTACTTCGGCCAGACTCGATGAGTCTGTTGATTTTGTGACTTTTGCCATATCGTTTGTTTGTTGACTTTTCGATCACTCGCGATTTTTCCAGAACACCTGGAATCGTTATCATCGACAACTTACGCAGAAGTCATGCCAGGGCTGGGGTGGGCTGTTGCCAAGTGCCTGCTCCCCCAATTCATTGGCCTTTCTGCCGATGCCGCATTTCAGCACTGGCCCGCGAGGCGGCCATTAGGGAATTGGTTCCCTAGCGGGCGCTCCCTACTGCAGGGGGGAATCCCTCCTCACCGCGCCTCCTCCTCCGCATCCTCGATGACGCTGAGGATTTCTTCGTGCAGGAAAGGTTTGTTGATAAAGGCGCGGATCAGTCCTTCGTCCTGGGCCTGGGCCACCGCCGCCGCCTCCCTGGAAAGGTAGCCGGAGACGATCACGAAGCGCAGGGAGGGGTCCAACTTGCGCAAGCACCTGGCCAATTCCAATCCGTTCATGTCCGGCAGGGTGACATCCAAAAACGCGAGTTGGAACCGGTGAGTCTTCATCAACTCGAGGGCCGCTTGAGCGGTTTGGGCGGTTTGATAAGGCAGCCCCTTGAAGGCCAGTAGATGTTCCAAGACCCAGCACACGTCCGGCTCGTCATCCACGATGAGGTATTCACCATTCATCGCCGCCGTTCAGCGATCAGTCCCGACTCAGGTCCAATAGCACGGTGAAGGTGCTGCCCTGTCCCGGCGCGCTGTCCACCTCAATGGCGCCGGCGTGCTGTTTGACAATGGCATAGCAAAGCGGCAGGCCCAGGCCGGTGCCCTTTCTGCCGATGGACTTCGAGTAGAACGGATCGAAGATGTTGTCCAGGTCCGCCGCAGCGATACCGTGCCCGGTGTCGGCCACCTGGACCCTGACCTGGTGCAGCACCGTCTCGGCGATCACCCTAAGCTGGCCTCCGGTGGGCATCGCGTGGATGGCGTTCAAAAACAGGTTCATGAACACCTGCTGGAGCAGGTGGGCATCGCCGTGAACGAACGCGGGAGTATCGGGCAGTCGCGCCCTCACCTCAATGTTTTGAATCTTGGCCTGGTCGGCCACCAACACCAGCGTCTCTTTCAGGACGGCAACCAGGTCCAACTTGACTTGATCGCCCCGCTCGGAAGGCCGCGTGAATTTCAAGAGGTGCTCGATGATGCCAGAGGCCCGTTGCATCCCTTGCTGCATCTTTTGGGCGCACTCGCGCCGAAACTCCGGCGCGATTTCCTCTTCCATCAGAAACTGGGCGGCGGAGGAACAGATCGCCAGGGGATTGCGCAACTCATGCGCAATGCCGCCGGCCATCACCCCGAGGGCCGCCAGTTTTTGGGCTTGCAGCAGTTGCGCCTCCAGCTTGCGGCTCTCGGTGAGGTCGCGCCCGACCGCCACCATGCCGATGGTTTCGCCTTGGTCGTCCATCATGGGCGAACAGATCCAGGAAACGGGAACCTCCAGGCCGCTTTTCGTCACCAAATTCCATTCCGGCCGCAACGGGGCCTTGCCCTCTTGCCGTTCGGAAAACAACCGGCGCACGCCGGCCTGATGTTCCGTGGCGCAAAACCCCCAAAAGCGCTGCCCTTCAACTTCCTGAGGCGTGTAGCCCGAAATCTGCTCGGCGGATTGGTTCCAACTGAGAATCCGGCCCTCGGGGTCGGTAGATAGTATGATTTCGCTGGTGCTCTCCACCACGATCGCCAAGTGGCGCTCCATCCGGCGAATGTCCTCGCTCAAACGCTCATGTTCCGTCACGTCCTCCATGATCAGGATGGCAAACTCCACCTTGTCCCGGTCGGGCAAGGGGAGGACGCGGTAGTAGTAAATCCGCATCAGTCCGCCCGGCGCGCGGTAGCTGATTTTCTGGCCGGCGGTTGGCGCGTTGGCGTCAAAAACGCTTTGAATGCGGCCAACAATCTCCGTGTGATCCAAAATCGCGGGCGGAAAGACCTCCGGCAATCGCCGGTCCAGCGTCTCTTCCTCGGTGCGCCGGCTCTTCTCCAGGAAATTGCGGTTGGCCAAGGCGATGCGCAAATCCCGCCGGACCAGCAACACCGACGAAGGAATCGCATTCAACAGCGTCTCGTAAAGACTGTCATGCCGCATGGTATCCGAGTGGTTCGCGCTCATGGTTCTACTCCTCCGCTAAGTCGGCTTCCCGCCCCGGCTCCGCTTCCAGGACCGGACAGAAACTGTAGGGGGGCCAAGGACCCGAAACTTCGAAGGTCAGGCCGCCAAGATTTTGTTCCCCGTTCGCGCGCTCGATCCGGCCGCGAAAATCCGCCACCGCCGCCAGCGGCAACAGCAACGCCCAATTGAGCACCATCTCCCGCGCCGCATCCGGGGTCCCGCGCGCCGGAAGTTGGCGCGGGACTATTTCCGAAGCCAGAGGATTCAACTCGTTCAAGAGGTCGTCGCACACCTCCTCCAACCGGTCGTCCAACGCCCGCTTGGCCTGGATCCGCAAGCTCTGTTCCTCCAAGTAGGCCACGCCGGGCGACGAACCTGGCGGCCCGGGCTCCTCTGACCGCCGGCGAGCCAGCCACTCCGCCTCCGCGCGCGCTGGGTCGAGGAAGCCCTTCACCGCCCATTCTTCCTGGCCGCCCACGCGCTCCAGAAACCGGGCGATGGCGGCTTCATGTTTCGTCACAAGACTCTCCAGGCTTGCCGGCGAGGAAAAGAGCGTCCCGAATCGCGCCGGCAACACCGGCCCCAAGCGCATCACCTGCTCCAGCACGGCTTGGTGCAGGCAGGCGCGCGGGGCCAGCCAAGCCAGGTCCTGCAGATTCTTTTCACCCGCTGGCCCGCAGAATTCAGACCGCGAAACCTGGCTCACGACCGCTGCCACTTTCCCGCTGCGCCACAAAAACGGAGGGTGCGGCTCATCGATCCCGCCACTGAGAAGGCATGCGGAAACCCCGCCTTCAGTCATCGCCCCGGCAGCCACTTCCGGCACGAGGCCCGCCTGTGTGAACCCGTAAACGTAAAACACGCTGTTGGGATCTTCGCTCATGCCTTGGGAGGGACTTCTGCCAGTGCGGCCGCCAAGTCATTCGCCTCGATCAGCACCTTCGCCTGGGTTGCCAGGGGCGGTTTGCCGGTGTCCGAACTGCCGGCCACCGCCACCGCGCGGCGCACCGCCCGGAGGGCCGCAAGGTTGCAGACCGACGCGATTTGCGCCCCGCTGAAGCCCTCGCTCTTCGCCGCCAGCTCGATGATTCTGACGTTTGGCGCCACGGGTTTGCCGCGCAGATGGACTTCAAAAATCTCGCGGCGCTCCGGTTCCTCCGGCAGCGGGATTTCCACGACTTCGTCAAAGCGGCCGGGCCGGAGCACCGCCGGATCCAGCCGATCCAGCCGGTTGGTGGCCCCCAGCACCAAGACGCCTTTGAGTTCTTCGATGCCGTCCAGCTCCACCAGAAACTGGCTCAACACCCGGTCGGTGACCGGCGTGTCCGAAACCGCGCCGCCGCGCGCCGGCATCAAAGCGTCCAGTTCATCAAAGAAGATGATGCAGGGCGCGGCCTGTCGGGCCTTGCGAAAAACGTCGCGCACTTGCCGCTCCGATTCGCCGACATATTTGGACAGCAGCGCCGGGCCTTTCACCGAGATAAAATTGACCTGGCTTTCGTTGGCGATGGCTTTGGCTAGAAGCGTCTTGCCGCAGCCGGGAGGGCCGGACAGCAGGATGCCCTTGGGCGGGCGGACTCCCGCCTGTTCAAACAGGGGCGCGTAACGCAAGGGCCACTCGACGGCTTCCACCAGCCGTTGTTTCAGCGGGGCCAGCCCGCCGACGTCGCTCCACCGCACATTGGGCACTTCGACGAACACCTCCCGGATGGCCGACGGTTCGACCTCCTGCAACGCCGCCGCGAAATGGTCCATGCTCACCTCCAGCTTGGCCAGTTGCTCGTAAGGGATTTTGGCCAGCGAAAAATCCAGGTCGGCCAGGATATGGCGCAGGCAAATCATGGCGGCTTCCCGGCAGAGCGCCTCCAGGTCCGCGCCGACAAATCCATGCGTGATCTCCGCCAGGCGGTTCATGTCCACGTCCGGCTTCAAAGGCATTCCCCGGCTGTGGATCTCCAGGATCTCCAGCCGCCCGTGGCGGTCCGGGATCGGAATCGTGATTTCCCGATCAAAACGGCCGGGACGCCGCAACGCCGGGTCCAACGCGTTCGGAATGTTCGTCGCGCCGATGACAACGACGTTCTGCCGCTTGGTCAGCCCGTCCATCAGCGCCAGGAGTTGGGCGACGACCCTTTTTTCCACCTCGCCGACCACCTGCTCGCGCCGCGGGGCAATGGCGTCGATCTCATCCAGGAAAATGATGCTCGGTCCCTGGCGCGCCGCCTCGTCAAACACCTTGCGCAAGTGCGCCTCGCTCTCGCCGTAGAATTTGTGAATGATCTCCGGCCCGCTCACGGCAAAGAAATTGGCCTCGGTTTCATGCGCGATGGCCCGCGCGATGAGCGTCTTGCCGCAGCCGGGCGGACCGTGCAGCAGCACGCCTTTGGGCGCGTCAATGCCCAGCCGCTCGAACACTTCGGGATAACGGAGCGGCAGTTCAATCATTTCCCGAATGCGGTGCAGTTGGGGCTTGAGCCCGCCGATGTCTTCATACGGCACGGCCATCCGGGCGCGCTCCTTGACCTGCGCTTTACCGATCACCAGTTCGGTCGTCGGATTGATCAGCACCGGCCCGCGGGGCGTCGTGTTTTCCACCTTAAAATCAGCGGAACGGCTGCCAAACAACACGGCCCGAATCCGGTCCCCTTCCTGGACCGGCAAGCCGTCCAGCAGGCGGCCGATGTATTGGAGGTCGCGGGCGTCGGGCGTAATCGTGAGCGGCGCCAACCCGATGCGTTGGGCCGGGCGCACGGCTGTCTTCCGCACCTGGACAAACTCGTCGAGCGCGGCCCCGGCGTTCTCGCGGGTGAGGCCGTCCAGTTGCACGCGCGATTGGCTCCGGAGTTCCTTGTAGGCCGGCATCACTTTGCAGACCGTGGCGCGTTTGCCGGCGACTTCGACCGTGTCCCCGATGGCGACTTGGAGCCGCTCCAAGTCTTCCGGCCCAATGCGCGCCAAGGCCCGGCCCACATCTTTGCCTATGGCCTCAGTCACTTTGAGTTTGAGTCGCACGGATTCGCTATTTTCCATAAGTCAGGCTGCTGTCATTTGACGCACTTGATTTCCAGCACCCCATTGTTGCACGAGAGGCGCATTTTTTCTTTGGGATAACTGCCGGGCAACAGCACCTCTTTGCGGTATTTCTTATCGCCTTTGGCCGCCGTAATCGTCAGCACATCGTCCTTGACCTCGAGCTTCACGTGCGCGGCGCTGATCCCCGGCATCTCGGCCACAATCAGGAGGTGATCTTTCTCCTCGAACAGGTCCACGACCGGTTCCCGGATTTCCTCCACCACCGCCTGGCCCGTTGTTTTGTCGGTGCGGATGTTGCCGAATGGCTCGACGCGGGCCGCCTGGTCGCCCAAGCCGACCTTGACTGTAAACCCATAGATCCCTTTGACCTCCTTCCCGGTGCCATGCATCTCGCCCGTGCGCCGCAGTTCAGCGCCCGTTTCCGCCAGCTCGTTCAGTTTTTCCACCAAGCCGGTCAACCCCGACAGGATTCCGCCGAAGCTGGCGCCCGCATCGATTGGGGGTTCGTTCTTATCTGGGGTCTTCTTCTTCATAACGTTGCTTGATTGGGGCTAATTCCGTATTGTTTGATCTTCGACTGAATCGTCTTATAGTCAACTTGGAGCAGGCGAGCGGCCTTGGCTTTGTTGCCGCCGGTTTGACTCAATGTCTGTAACAAGACCTCGCGCTCCACGGCAGTGGTGCTTTGCGCCACGATTTCCTTGAGCGAAAGCCCCGTGGCAGACGTGGCTTGCGCCCTCGCGGGTGAGGCCGCACGCCGCGGAGCCGCACTGTCCTCCTGGAGAATATCCAGATGATGTTCGGCCACGACCTCGCCAGCCAGGAGCACAGCTCGGCGGATGGTTGAGCGAAGTTGCCGGACATTCCCCGGCCACGGGTAATTGAGCAGCGCCTGGATGGCCGGCTCGGAGAAACCAGGCACGTTCTTTTTCAATTCCTGGTTGGTCAGATCCAGGAATCGCTTCGCCAGGTAAAGTATGTCCTCCTTGCGCTGGCGCAGCGGCGGGATCCGGAGCGTGAACTCGTTCAACCGATAGAACAAGTCCTCCCGGAACCGTCCCGCCGCAATGGCCGCATCCCAATCCTCGTTGCCGGCCGCCAGCACCCGCACGTCGGTCTTGATCGGCTGCGTGCCGCCGACGCGGCAAAAGGACTTTTCTTGCAGCGCCCGCAGCACTTTCGCCTGGGCGATGAGCGGCATGTTCAGGATCTCGTCCAGGAACAGGGTGCCGCCGTTGGCCTGCTCAAATCGGCCCAGCTTGCGACCGGCCGCGCCGGTGAACGCCCCCTTTTCGTGCCCGAACAATTCCGCCTCAAAAAGCGTCTCTGGAATCGCGCCGGAATCGACCGCCACAAAGGGGCCCTTGGCACGCGGGCTGATTCCGTGAATCGCCTGCGCGACCACTTCTTTGCCGGAGCCGGTTTCGCCGATGATGACCACGCTGAAGTTGGATCTGGCGACGCAATTGAGATCGCCAACCAGCCGCCCAATGGCCTCGCTGGGGCCCATGATCTCCGTGAGGTCATGGCTGGCGTTGGTCCGGCCGACGAGTTGTTTGAGCTTGAGTTTGAGTTGCCGCTGGGCCAAAGCACGGCGGATCACCCGGACCAATTCCTGATGGTCGTAGGGTTTGGCCAGATAATCGAAAGCGTCCGCTCGCATCGCCTCCACCGCCCCGTGGACTTTCGCATGGGCGGTCAAAATCACCACCGGCAGATCCTCGTCCAGGCCTTTCGCCTGGCGCAGGATTTCGAGCCCGTCCACATCCGGCAATTGGAGGTCCACAATCAGCATGTCAGGTGACGCGGTGCGAAGTTGCTGCAGGGCCGTCTTCCCGTCCCGTGCCACCAGCGGGACAAAGCCCTCGTGCTCCAATAAGCGGGAGACCAACTCACAAATCGCCTGCTCGTCATCCACAATCAGAACTTGTTTCTTTCCGTTGCTCATGGGCACTGGTGTCCCGCCGGAGACGGCGGATAAAGCGGATGCGTAACCTCGATATCCTGAGCCAGCCAGCCCTCCAACGAGTGTAACATTCCCAGAAACAACAGACCGATCTCACCCGGGCACAGCGTATGGTTGATGCGTTCCGCGATGGCTTGGTCACGGCGTTTGAGCAAGGAATGGCTGCGCTCTTGGTGGCGGGCCTCCAAGCGAGCCGCCTTCGCCGGGTCGTCGGCCGCCAGCATTTGTTTGATCAGATTATACTCCTGCACCAGCAGGTCGGCCGATTCGGTCCCCATCAGGGTCGCGCCCTGTTCCTGCAACCGCAGCAGCAGTTGGTGGTTGCGGCTGCCCGCCTTGGCCAGCTCTGCGACAATCTCCAGTTCCCGTCCGCACACAGGCAAGCCATCCTGGTAGAGGCGCACTTTCCCGTAGGGCAGGGACCAACGGTCCACCGCCTGCTCTATTTGCGTCCAGATGCCATCAATCAAGTTCACGTTGCGCTCCCAGCCTTGGGCCCCCAGCCTCCGCACGGTCATCGCCTGGATGGCTGGGCTCAGGCTGCCCATCTCCGCCTGGCTGTGAATCACCGGGATGTGTACCAACCGGCGCACGGACGGGTCCAAATCCCCCTTTCGGGGCGAACGCGCCGAAATCAAAATTGCCCCGCTGTCATCTTTCGTTTGCACTTGATTGCACGAGAACGAACCACTCCTGATCCCGATATACTAACAAATCCCGGGCGGAATGCAAGGTGCAACCGAGTGCGGCTGTGCATCTGTGCATCCGGCCCGAAACCATTCTGCGACTCCGCGGTAAGGTTCCTTTGATGAGGCGGCGAGTTCATCCGGCAGCCAGCCTCGGCCCACCGCTATCGTGCTGGTTCGTGGCCTCCGACGCCGCGTTTCTTTCCCGATCCGCCGCACCCATCACTCTACTGCATACCCGCCCACCAGCGGCAACTTCTTTGATCCCCTATTCTTTGATGGGAAAACACCCTAACGAGGAATACAGAAATCAGAATTGAGAATGCAGAAACCACGCTCCGCCTTGCCCTGGCGCAGGTGGTGAACATCCTCGTCCTCGCGAACGACGAAACGGGTCAAGTGCCCCGGAAGCAATCCGCTTCGTTCCCCCCATGTTCTCGCCCTTGACGGCGCCGAGGCGCTGAATTAGCTTGCTGGTACCGCTCCTGCGCCGGTCGCGAAAGCCGCCGGATGCCCCAGTTCGTCCTGATGGACCTGAAGCTGCCCAAAGTTGGTCGGTCCTAACCGAACTGCCGCCGATGCGCCCCCATTCTTCATTCTTAATTCTTCATTCTTAATTTCCTATGCCCCCTCCCCTTCGCATCTTGTTGCTGGAAAACTCCAACAACGACGCCGACCAGATCCTGGACGAATTGCGCAAGCAAGGACTGGAATCCACCGAGCAGCGGGTCGAAAGCGAAAACGACTTCCGGCGGGAGCTTCGGGAATTCGCGCCCGATCTCATCCTGTCTGACTATGCGCTGCCCCACTATGATGGCATGTCAGCATTGGGCGTTGCGCGGGAAATCTGCCCGGCGACGCCCTTCATCTTTGTTTCCGGCATGATGGGCGAGGAAACCGTAATCGAGGCCCTCCACCACGGAGCCACGGATTACGTGCTGAAGCAAAGGCTGGGCCGCCTGGGCCCGGTGGTGCGGCGGGCTTTGCGGGAGGCGGCGGAACAGCAGCAGCACCAGCGGACGGAGAAAGCGCTGCGCAGTTCCCAAGCGCTGTATTGTTCCCTGGTGGAAAACCTGCCGCAAAGCATCTTCCGCAAGGACAGCGAGGGGCGTTTCCTGTTCGCCAATCAACAATTCTGCGAGGACCTGGGACGGCCGCTAGAGGACATTGTCGGCAAGACCGACGCCGATTTTTTCCCGGCGGAACTGGCCGAGGCTTATCGTCGAGACGACCTCCGGCTGATGGCAACGGGCCAGGGATTGCACCAAGTCGAGGAGCACCGGGGCGCCGATGGCCGGAGGTTGTTCGTCCAAGTGCTGAAAACCCCACTGCGAGATGCGTCCGGCGGCGTCATTGGGCTACAGGGGATATTCTGGGACGTCACCGAAAGCCGGCACTCCGAGGAACGGGTCCGCACCCAGGCGACGCTGCTCGACCTCGTCCCGGACGCCATCGCGGTGCGCGATCTGACCGGACGCATTCTCTCCTGGAACAAAGGGGCGGAAAAGCTTTATGGCTGGACCGCCGCCGAAATCCTGGGCCAGGATGTTGTCGCGCTCTACAGCGACAGCGCAACGGCTTGGACTTGTCTGGAACAAACCCTCAAGATAGGCCAGTGGAGTAGCGAATTGGAAAAAGTTAACAAAGCGGGACGGAAGCTAATCGTCCAAAGCCGTTGGACATTGTTGAGAGACGCCTCCGGGCTGCCCCAATCCATTCTCATGGTGGATACCGACATCACCGAAAAAAAACAGATCGAGGCCCAATTCCTTCGTTCTCAGCGTCTGGAAAGCGTGGGGCGGCTGGCCAGCGGCATTGCGCATGACCTCAACAATATCCTGGCCCCCATTTTGATTGCCGCGCCGATGTTGCGCGCCAAGGCAAAGAGCGACGAAACCCGGCATGTGTTGGATACCATTGAATCCTGCGCCGTCCGCGG
>ORJL010088414.1_pt1 | contig 34245 bp, 24 predicted proteins | sample 1779941 | NCBI WGS metagenome assembly ORJL01 (sample SAMEA104232317, study PRJEB22302) | groundwater metagenome | biome: forest; feature: aquifer; material: groundwater | place: USA | collected 2011-08-07 | depth 5.8 m | reverse complement strand
TTCCCGACGCCTCACCACTGGGACCGCAGGGGGGCGCGAGCTGGGGCTCAAAAGCTCGCCCCCCTGCTCGTTTTAACTCGCAATTGCACGCGACCTGGCTTCCGTTCACTGGAAGAACTATAAGGGTGGACAGCGTTCACGTTGGAGCCAAGGCATTGCACCCATTGCCATGGTGTTTCCTCCTCGCGCTGCCAGCTATAGCCGAGCTAAAGCCCGCGTTCCGGTTACTCGTAACGGAGCGCTTCGATGGGATCCAATCGGGCCGCTTTGAAGGCGGGCACGATGCCTGCCAACACACCGACTGCCGCGCTGAATGCGACGGCCAATGCCATGGCTTCCCATGTGATCACGGGTGAATTCTGGGTGGGCGACATGAACACGAGAAATTGGACCAGTCCGTAGGAAGCGAGCAGACCGGCAAAAGCGCCGGCCAAAGCCACGACGAGGCTTTCGACGAGGATTTGCAGGAACACCATTTCATTGTTCGCGCCGATTGCTTTGCAGGTGCCGATCTCACGAATCCGCTCGTTAATGCTGGCGAGCATAATGTTCATGATGCCAATTCCGCCAACGAGCAAACTCAGTCCAGCGATGATGCCGCCGCTGATCCGGGCGTTGCGGATGCGCTTATTGATGTCTTCGAGGCGGTCCTCCTGCGTTCGCAACGCAAAATCCTGAATGCCGCGGTGGGTGATCATGAGCACATTCCGCGTTTGCTGGAGGGCCTGTTCCATCTGGTCAAAATTTTTGACTTTAATGTCGATGTCGGACAGCCGGGCATCAGGCACTCCATTTGTTCCTGAAGCGGAACGAAACTTCACCCACATCGTGTTGAGCGGGATGTAAACAGTGTTGTTCTTTCGCCAGAACGCGTCCCAGCCGCGGCCGCGCCAGCCGCGCATCCGCTTCGGGCCGGTCTGTTTTTCGGGACCTTTCTTTTTCGCGAGTTCGCGCAATTTCTTGCTCATCTCGCTTTCGTAATGCTGGAACATGCCAACGATCGTGAAGGGCTGGCGGTTGATATTGATGATTTGCCCGATAGGAATGATTTCCTGGCCGGTTTCCTCGGGTGACCCGAACAACTCATCGCGAATGCCAGTTCCAATCACGCAGACGCTATGGGCGTATTCCTGATCCAGATCGCTGAAGAACCGGCCGTGCTCAACCTTGTACAAGTTCATATCCAGCACAGCTGGCAAAACTCCGCACAATTCCGCCGGGCGGGTTGTTTTGCCCGCTTTTGAGAGCATCACGCGCGTCAATTCCATCTCGGGCGAGATCAGTCCGAGCAATGGCGCGCCGCGTTTCAAGGCGTAGACATCCGCGATGGTTTTGCCAGGAGCCTCGTCCTTGAGGTGTTCCTGCGAAATGGGAACTTCATCATCGACGATCCGGACTTTATCCAGCCCGCCCATCGCGATGAGCGATTCTTTCATTCCGTTCTCCATCCCTTTCACAATTGCGGCCATCGCCACCAAGCTCGAAACCCCCAGCACAATTCCGAGCATCGTCAGCAGGGAACGAAATTTGTGCGCCCAGATTTCCTTCAAGCCAATCACCACCGAATTGACCATAACGCGCGCCACGGACAAGCCTCCGGGCGGAACGGCAGGCTGGCCAACCGGCGTGATCAAGGGGGATGTTGTGGTGAGGGGAGGCATTAGTTGAACATTCTCCTAGTGAGGCGGGCCTCAGACCAGGCGAGGTTATCGACAGACTCAAATTCGATATTCGAATTTGAATCGAAGGGCAAAAGTTGACTCGAATGGAATAACTTTTGAGGTTCAAGGAATCTAGTCATACCGCAATGCTTGGATTGGGTGCAAACGGGCCGCCTTGAACGCGGGGAACATTCCCGCGGCAATCCCAACCGCGACGCTGCACGAAAAAGCGAACAGCATCGCGCCCGCGGTAATTTGCGGCGTGTTGTCGGATGGCGTCATGGCCGCGATGCCAAGCACCAATCCATACGACGTCAGTAAACCGGCCAACCCGCCCAATATCGCGAGCACCAGGCTCTCGATTAGGATCTGGACAAACACATCCTCGGTGCAAGCGCCCACCGCTTTGCGCAGGCCAATCTCCCGAATCCGTTCGGAAATGCTCGCCAGCATGATGTTCATGATGCCGATTCCGCCGACCAACAAACTGATCGCCGCAATGATGCTGCCGCTCATTCGCGCGTTGCTAATCGCCGTCGAAATTTCCTGCGCCCATTCTTCCTGAGTGCGAAAGGCGAAATCCTCAATGCCTTTGTGCGTGAGCATTAAAACATTCCTCGCCTGCTGCAGGGCCGGCTCGAGCATGTCCACGCTGGGAATTTTTAAGTTCAACGTCGTCAGGCGCGGATCGTAGCTTCCGTTGTAGCCCGCCGCGGCGCGGAATTTGATCAGCATCGTGCTGAGCGGAATGTAAACCGTGTTATTTTTCAGGCGAAAAACGAAGCTCCCGCCGAAGCGCTGGCGTTGCACTCGGTTCGTCCGGATGCCAGTTTCCGCGGCGATTCGCAGGCGTTCCAAACGTTCCTTCCGTTCCTGATCGCTTTCGTAAAGCTGAAACATCCCAATAACGACAAAGGGCTGGCCGTTGATTTGAATCGTTTCTCCAACCGGAATGATCGCTTTGCCCGTTTCCTCCGGACTTCCGAACAGCGCGTCGCGAATGCCCGTGCCGATCACGCAAACGCTGCGGGCTTTCTCGTCATCAATCTCGTTGAACATTCGCCCATGAGCGATGACATGCTCGTTCATCGGCAGCGCATTGGCCCACGTTCCGGAAAAAATCCACGGCCGGGCCAGTTTGCCTTTGTAACTGATCACGGTGGAACTGCGATAGCCGTATTGGTCGACGGAAGGATTGACTTCGCTGATGAGCGGCGCTCCTTTCTGCAACGCGATCACATCGCGCATCGTCAGCCCCACTGCTTGATCTTCGAGATGCTTTTGGTAAACGGGCAGATCTTCGTTTTGCTCGACGCGAATCTTCTCGAGCCCGCCAATAGCAACCAAGGCTTCGCGCATTCCATTTTCGAGGCCTTTGACCAGGGCGGACATCGCGACCAGGCTGGAAACTCCCAAAATGATCCCGAGCATGGTGAGGAGCGAACGAAAGCGGTGCGCCCAAATTTCTTTCAACCCGGTGGCGATGGCATTCCAGAGGTGCATCCGAAGAGTTAATTCGCCAGCCCGGCCAGCTTGGCATCGAGAGTTTTGGCTATTTTCCCATCGCGAATCTCAATCCGGCGCGGGGTCACCGCGGCGATTTCAGGATCGTGCGTGACGAGAATGATGGTGCGCCCTTCCTTGCTGAGATTCTTGAACATCTCGAGAATCAGCTCACCCGTGTGGGAATCGAGGTTGCCCGTCGGTTCGTCCGCGAAAAGAATGCGGGGATTGTTGACCAGCGCGCGAGCGATCGCGACGCGCTGTTGTTGTCCGCCGGACAGTTGTGAAGGCCGGTGTTTGCAACGATTTTCCAGCCCGACCCGGGTCAATGCTTCGAGCGCCAGGGTGCGGCGTTCCTTGCCCGAAACGCCGCTGTAAATCATGGGCAGTTCGACGTTCTGGAGCACGTTGAGCTTCGGCAGCAAGTTGAAGAACTGAAAAACGAAACCGATTTTCCGATTGCGAATCGAGGCGAGTTCGCGCGGCGTCGCATTCTGAATCATCGTGCCATCCAGGCAAATGGTTCCGTGGGTCGGCGAGTCGAGGCACCCGAGGATGTGCATCAAGGTCGATTTGCCGCTGCCGGATGGGCCGATGATCGAAACGAATTCTCCAGCGTCGATATCGAGGGAAACATTGTCCAGCGCGCGGATTTCCTCCCCGCCCAGATGATAAATCTTGCTGACGTTGCGAAGCTCGACCAAAGCCATAACTGCCAAAACGGCTTAAGTTCCCGCGCCGGTGCGGCGACCGGCTGGAGCGAGTTTGGTTTTGGCTGGGTTGGAAGAACGCGGGTTGCCATTGATGCCGGTGCCCGCCACCGCATCGCGGGTGGAGTCACCTGGAGCTTTCAGGATCGCTGTGTCAGCTGGCTTCTCGATCGAGACGACTTCGCCTTCCTGCACGCCGCCGAGCACTTCCGCGCGAAAATAATCGGACATGCCAATGCGAACCGTGCGGCGCTCGTATTGCTCCCCTTTTTTGACATAAACGAACCGCTCGGGTTGATCCGTTTCCGCGTTTTGTTCCGTAAACACAGCGGCCAATGGGACGGAAAGAACATTGTCAGCTGACGAAACCGGGATGGTGATATTGGCAGTCATGCCAGGCTGAATTCGAGGATCGATGTTCTTCAGCAAAATCCGGGCATCGAATCCTTTGATGTTGTTTTTGACCGTGGCTTGGGGCGCAATGCGCTCGACCACACCGCGCACCTTCAGCCCAGGCACGGCCTCCACCGCGACCTCGACATTTTGGCCTGCTTTCAACCGCGTAATGTCCGCCTGATTGACGTGGGCGTTGATGATCATGTCACTCAGGTTGGCGATCGTCAGCACTTCCGTGCCGCTGTTAAACCCGCCCGAACCGGAGACTGCCTGCCCCATCGAGACCGGCCGCGTCAGAATGGTGCAATCAAACGGGGCATTAATCCGCGTTTTGGAAAGCCGATCCTTCGCGAGGTCCAGCGCGCGTTCGGTTCGTTCGATGGCATTCTTGGCCAGTTCGTATTCTGTCTTGGTGTTGTCGAACACCTCGCGCGAAATCAGATTTTCCTCGAACAGCTTTTTGTCGCGGCCAAAATCCCGTTGCGCTTTCTCAAGCTGCAGTTCGGCTGCGGCAATCTCAGCTTTGCGGGAGCCGATCTCGATCTGCAGATCTTTATCGTCGAGACTAAAGAGGAGGTCCCCTTTCTTCACTTTGTCGCCAATATCGACAGGCATTTCCGAGATGCGCCCATTGACCTCAGGCCTAACCGAAACCTGGTCCGCGGGGCTAATTTCACCGGCGACAGTGACAGCGAAACGAATGTCGCTCGTCTCCACCATCGCGGTGGTCGTCCGGGACGGATCGGCATTGCTGGCCGAAGCCGATTTCCAGCCTCGCCATTTTTGGAAGCCGTAAACGGCGCCGATAAGGATCACTACGATGACAACCGCTTTTTTCATGCACTTAGCACCGAAGGTAGAGTCATAACTTCCATCAAGCAAACCCCAAAATTGAGAAATCTTTGTGATGCAGACGCAAACGGGCGGACCTTGGGTTACAGTCCACTAAATCAAGACTCGTCACGTCACGGAAAAATTCATATCAAAACGCCTGTGCAGGTCTGGCCGAAGAGTTTCCAACCCATCGTTTTTTCGGTTCGCGCATTTTTCCAGCGGCACGGAAAGCGGCTCCTGCAACTTCGGGAACGTTTTCGGTTTCGCGAGGAAACTTTTCACTTGCTGGTGGCCGGCGCCGTCGGAGTCGTGGGCGGGCTCACTAATTTAATTTTCCACTTCTGTTATCAGTTCATCACGCTGACCGTTTTAGGCGCCCAAACCGATTTGCTCACGCGCGTGCACGAGCTCAACCTTTGGCAGCGCTTGCTCATCCCGACCGCGGGCGGATTGGCCGCCGGCTTGGTCCTTCAACACGGGCTTCGCTTATTGGGCCCGCAAGGCCCGGCCAATTTGCTCGAAGTGGTCGTCGCGGGCGATGGCAGGCTCCGGCTCCGCAGCGCGTTGGTCAAAGCCGCCTCCTCGCTGCTGACCATCAGCACGGGCGGATCCATCGGTCGGGAAGGGTCGATCACACAGCTGTCCGCAACCTTCGCTTCTAAATTGGGCCAATTAGCTCATTGGCAGCCGTACCGATTGCGCTTGCTCGTCGCGTGCGGGGCCGCCTCGGGCATCTCCGCCGCTTACAATGCGCCCATCACCGGCGCTGTCTTCGCCTCCCAAATTGTGCTGGGGAACTTTTCGATGAATTTTTTTGCGCCGGTGGTTTTTGCCTCGGTGGTGGCCACGATGGTGTCGCGGAGTTTCCTGGGAATGGAGCCGTGGTACAAAGTTCCGCCGTTTGAATTCACCCGCTGGACCCAGTTGCCCTGGTTCGTCGTGCTCGGGATCTTGTCGGGAGTTTTAGGCGCAATTTTCATGAAGCTGCTCGATCTCAGCAAAGAATTGTTTACCCAGCTGCGGCTTTCCATTTACCTGCGGCTGGCTTTGGGCGGCGCCATCGTCGGCGCGCTGAGCCTGGTGTATCCGGATGTGTGGGGAAATGGCTACGAAGCGAACAACCGAATTCTGCACCACGAATTGACGGTCGGCTCTTTGGTTGGTTTGTTCGGCGCAAAGTCTTTGGCAACGCTGGTCACAGTCGGCTGCGGCGCCGTCGGCGGATTGATTACGCCTACGCTCTTCTTAGGCGCAAGCTTTGGCAGCCTCTTCGGAACAGGCCTGGATTGGATGAATTGGTCCGCCACGCCCGCCACCACGTACGCGCTCGTGGGCATGGGCAGCGTCCTCGCGGCGACGATTCATTCGCCGCTCCTTGCCATGATCATGGTTTTCGAAATCTCGCTCAATTACTCGCTGATGCCGCCGCTCATGCTCGCCTGCACCGTGGCCACGTTGACGGCCCGCTCGATTCATCCCGACTCGGTCTATACCGAACCGCTTCGCCGGAAGGGCGTGGAACTCGAACGCGAAAGCCAGCAGCTCGGCGCGGCTACTCAGAAAACTGTCGCGGATCTCATGCGCGAACCGGTGCCGCCCATCCGCGAAATCGCGCCGTTCCAGGAGATCTCAGACCGTTTTTTGACCAGCCCGAATAATTTTATTCCAGTGGTGGACGGGGCGAACCGGCTGCTCGGCGTCGTCGCGCTGCAGGATTTGAAGGAGCATTTGAAAGCGGGCGCGGAGCTGAACATGCTCATCGCTTACGACATTATGCGGCCGCCGCCGGCGTGCCTTACGCCCAACCAGCGGCTGCTTGACGTGCTGCCAATCTTTCTCAGAAGCGAACTCCTTCACATCCCGGTCGTGAATACTCTTAAAGATTTCCAACTCGTCGGCACCGTCGTGCGCTCGGAAGGCCTGGGCATTTTGTCAGAAGCAATCGCCGCGCGAAGCACGTGAAGAGAAAGGCTGAAGGAGAAAGGCTAAAGGCTAAAGGCTAAAGGCTGAAGTGCCCTTCATGCTCCAGCATTTTCTTTCGAGCGTTTATCGATCGTAGTGAAAATCGCGATGAGCTGGCGAGTTTCGTCCAGCAGCTCGCACATCTGCCCTGCTGCGACGCAACCGCTCTCTATCAGGAGTTCCAGCCAATACTCTGTCTCCTCAATTTCCTTAAGACAGTCACCAATTTTGGAAATGAACTCTGCCTTGGAGCGCCCACGCGATGCTTCGCGATAGTTCGCGCCCACGGATGTTCCAGAACGGAGAACCTGCTTCCCAAGCACCTGTGCAACCGAATCGTTCTTCGGCAATTTCGAGTACATCCGGATAACACGCAGCGCAAACGCCTTAGTTCTCGGTTTCAGATCCTGAAGTTTTTCACTCATAAGCCGCCTCGTTTTTCTTTAAGCATTTTGGGTTGGTTTCCGAATTCAGCCTTCAGCCTTCAGCCTTTAGCCTTTAGCCTTTCTTTCGCCTTTCCTCGCCTTTCCCGCCCGATGCACCCGCAAGGAAAAGCCTCGCCCGTTCTCGAACGGCTCGACCGTCGCCGTGATCTCCAGCACCGGATACCGCACCGTGGCGAGTCCGTAGCTTCGATACGTTGCGGCAAACAATTCCGTCTCCACCATTCCAGTCCAATCCGCCAAGGTCAGGAATTTCATCGGTTCGCCCGTGACTTGCTCGTGGACCCGCTGCTCGATGATTAATCCGCAAGTCACCACTTCCTCTCCGATATGCCGGCCCAGTGCGCTCACGGGGCAATACGTTTCCCACGCCACATCATCGTGCAATTCCAATGGGTGACCCGAAACCGGAAACCCAAACAACTCGACTTCCCATTCGAGCCGCTGCCGCCGCGGCGGTTCGTCCATTTCCGGCAAACGTTCCGCGCTTGGCGGCGGCAACAGCCAGCCTTGCCCGTGATCGTCCTTCGGAAAGGCCCGAGTCGAAATTTGAAATTCCCAAAATTGCGCCGTCCGCGGTTTGCCAAAAACATCCAGCGCGCCGGCCCGAATCAACAGCTCCATCTCTTCGGGCAATGGATTGACCCGCTGATAAAAATCGGCCAGCGACTGGAACTCGCCGCGCGTGCGCTCATCGAGCAATCGCTTTTTGGTGCGTTCGGTCAAACCCTTCACGCGGGTGACAGGAACGCGAATCTTTCCATTCTCGACAGCGAAGGCCGGCCCGGGGGCGTTGATGGATGGCGGCAACAGCGGAAGGCCGAGCCGATGGCACTCGAGCACGTAGACGAGCGGATGGTAAAACCCTTTGCCATTCGTCAGCACCGCGGCCATGAATTCGGCCGGGTAATACCGCTTGAGCCAAGCGGATTGATACGCCTCGACGCCATAGGCCGTGCTGTGCGCCTTGCAAAACGCGTAACCGCTAAAACCTGAAACCAATTCCCACACCTCGACAATTTTTTCTTCGCGATGACCGCGCGCTCGGGCTGAGGCGAAAAACTCGCGCTGAATTTCAGCAATCACAGCCAGCTTCTGTTTGCCCAGCGCGCGGCGCAGCACATCCGCCCGGCCCGCTGGCAATCCCGCAAACAGCTCGCAGATTTGCAAAATGTGCTCTTCGTAAACGACCAGTCCGAACGTGCTCTTGAGGCACGGTTCGAGAGATGGATCTGGATAAACCACCGGCTCCAACCCCTGATAGCGCCGGGTGAATTTCACTTTCTTCTGCTCGTTCGCCGCGCCCGGGCGAATCACGCTGACGATCGCAATCAATCCATCGATCTCGCGCACGTTGCACATTCGGCAGAGCCCAATCATCGCGGGCGATTCGATGTGATGAACGGCCCGAGCCCCGCCGCTTGCAATCATCTCCCAGACCGCAGAATCATCGAAGGGATTGACGATTGATGATTGACGATTGAAGGGAATTGCGGATTGCGACTTGCGACTTGCGGATTGCGAATGGGCAATCGACGATTTGCCATTTGCCATTTGCCATTTGCCATCGGCACTTGTGGGCAGCGGGCCTGGCGATTCGCGATTTGAAATTTCAGATTGAAGATTCGGAGAAGCGGCGGGCGCGTCGTGCAACAGGCCATGTCCGCCTGGATCGGTTGCGCCGGCGCTTTGCCCTACAAGCGACAATCGATCATCGTCAATCGTCAATCGAACAGGGCTTGGCTGAGGGATTCGCAATTCACAATTCGCACTGCGCAATTGTTCCGCCACGTCCCGCATCACGGATAAGCCGCCCTGCGCCAGAATGTCCATTTTGATCAACCCGATCAGCTCGACCGCGTCCATGTCATAATGCGTGGCGGGATATCCTTTGTTCGATATGAACGTCGGCGTCAGATCGTCCATCGGCTGGCGGGACAACACCACCCCGCACGGATGCATTTTGGGATAACGCGGAAACCCGTCTAAAAATTCCGCCATCAGCAGCGCCGTCCGGTACGGCTCCTCTTGCATCGGCAAGTCGCGGCACTCGACATTTTGTGCAATCGCCTCGCTCAAGCCTCGAGCGTGCGCCCACGGCAATCGTTCCGTAAAACGGCGAATGTGATATTCCGAAACGCCCAACACCTTCGCCACATCACCCACCGCGCCGCGCGCCCGGTAAGTCGAAAATCCACCCACCACCGCCACGTGCTCGCGTCCGTATTTTTCAAAAATCAAATCGATGACGTCATCTTTGCGGTCGTGCGGAAAATCGATGTCGATATCGGGAAGTTTATTCAGCCGCATCCGTTCGCGGTTCAGAAACCGCCGGAAATAAAGATCAAAACGAATCGGGCAAACGTCGCTGATCCCAAGGCAATAGCAGACCAGCGAGTCCGCCGCGCTGCCCCGGGTGATCCAAGCAATGCCACGCCGCTGGCACTCCTGCAAAATGTCCCAAACCACCAGAAAGTATTCTTCGTAACCGACCTCCGCGATGATTTGCAGTTCTTCTTCGGTTTGCCGTTTCAAACTTGCCGCGCCGTGGCCGTAGCGCCGCCGCAAACCGCGCTCGACCAACTGCCGCAAAAACTGGCGCGGGGTCGATCCATCGGGCGGCGCGAAGGCGGGAAATTGCGGTTGGCCAAAGGGAAATTCAAATCCCGCGCAACGTTGAGCGATTTCGAAGGTGCGCTCGAGCAAATGAAGTTCGTTTCCGGAGAGCGACCGAATTTCAGCCGGCGAACGAAAATGAAATTCGCCCCCCAGCCGCTTTTCCGGGTGCGTTTGGCGCAGCAACGTCAATGTCCGGATGCTCTGCACCACATCGAATTTCCAGCGGTCATCCGGGACCGCATAATGCACCGGCCACGACAGCACCGCTGGCAGCCGCGAACCTGAACGCCGCCACGCCACAGCGCTGTCGAACGTCTGATAAAACCGGCCGGGAAAAAGAGCGGCAAAAGAGGCGTCGGAACTGGCCGCAACGAGGCCGTCCGTGAAACCGTCCAACGATTGACGATTGACGATTTGTCCGTCGCCCGTGGTCAGTAGTCCGCGGCCCGTGCTCCGTGGTCCGTGGTTGCGGGGCGACCCGACCGGCGACGGAAATCCGGTGACGGAGGACCGAGGACTGGCGAGTGACCACTGACCACTGACCACTGACAATCTGTCAAAATCCGGCAGAGGTTTCGATAGCCTGTGCTGTTTTCGACATAAAGCCGGAGCGGTTTGCCTTCCAAAAATATTTCCGCGCCAATGATCGGCTGAAGGCCGGCCGCCCGAGCCGTCTGAGCGAACTCGGCCGCGCCATGCAAGTTGCTGGAATCGGTCAGGGCCAATGCGGGAATCTCGTTTTGGCGCGCCCATTGAACAATTGCTTCGATCGAGAGCGTGGAATCGAGAAAGGAATAATAGCTGCGCACGTTCAGCGGTACAACTGAGAATTTGCGATTTGCCATTGGCCATTGGCCATTGGCCATTTGCGATTTGCCATTGGCCATTTGTCCGCGGACAACCGACGATGGACGACTCCGCAATTCGGAATCCGCCATCCGCAATTCGAACTGGTGCCCGCGAAAAACCGCGTTCCGCCCGAGCCGCTGTCGCACTTCATCCACCGCCGCAGCCAGCCGGCGTCGGTCATCCTGAACTCGGGCCGATGCGAGCGGCAATTCCAGCCGAAAAATTCCGTCATAAATATTCGACAGCTTCAGCGACACCATCCGCAAGCTGACGCGCCGCTGCCACGCCCGCCGCAGCAAAACTGCCAGCCGCCCGTAAAGATCCGTTTCGAGATCGGTCGGTTCCCACAAGCTTTCGCCGCACTGATCTTCCGCCATGTCGTTGTAGCGAACTTTGACGGTGACGGTGCGGATCGCTTTCCGTTCCTCACGCACCCGGGCCATCAGTTCGTCCGCCATCTGGCACAACACCGCTTCGAGGTATGGCTCGTCTGTTTGATCCTGATCGAATGTCTGCTGCTGGCTGTACGATTTGGCCGGTTCACTTGCCGGAACGACCGGCCGCTCGTCAATCCCATTGGCAAATTTGTTCAGTCCCAGCGCCATGCTGCCGACCAGCAACCCGAGCAACTCAACTGGCGTCCGCGCAATTTGCCCGATCCGCGCCAGACCCGCCGCGTTCAAACGGCCGGCTGTTTTCGGGCCGATGCCTGGCAGCCACCGATTCGCCAGGGGCTGCAGAAAGGACGCTTCGTGGCCGGCGCCGACCTGAAAAAACGCCGCGGGCTTGTGCAGCTTCGACGCCACCTGGCTGACCAGTTTGTTGCTGGCAATCCCTTCGCTGACGCTGATCTTGAGCGATTGCGCGATCGCTTCCCGGACGGTCCGCGCGATCTGCACGGCCGGTTTGCGGACGCCGCTCAAATCAAAATAGCCCTCATCAATCGAAGCGATTTCGACATCCGGCGTGAAATCGTACGCATACGAAAACATCCAGCGCGAAAATCGTTCGTACTTTTCGAAATCGCCCGGAAGAATGATCAACTTCGGGCAAAGCCGGCGGGCGCGGATCGTTGGCATCGGCGTGTAAACGCCAAACCGCCGGGCTTCATACGAGGCGGAAGCAATAATGCCCCGCTTCTCGCCGCCCACAGCGATCGGCTTGCCCCGCAGCCGCGGGTCGGAAGCTTGCTCGACCGATGCGAAAAAAGCGTCGGCATCGAGATGGACGATGGAACGCAAGGAATTTTGGATTTTAGATTTTGGATTTTGGATTGAAGAAGTGGTTCCTGGTCCGTTGCCGGTGGGGGATAATGACCAAGCACGAATGACAGAATGACGAAATAATGACGAATCAGCCAAGTCCCTGAGCAGTGACTTGTGACTTTGGATTTATTTCGTCATTAGTGATTCGTGATTCGTGATTCGTTATTGCGATTCGTGATTGTGATTGTGATTCGTGATTTCCTGCCCCACCAAAGTTCAACGTTCACATTCTTCGAATTAGCGCCACCATCACGCCTTGAATGACCAGTTCCTGCGCCGGAATCAGCCTCGGGTATTTCGGATTTTCCGCGCGCAACACCGGCTTGCCGCGTTCGAGCGCGAACGTTTTCAGCGTGCTTTCGTTGTCAATCAACGCCGCCACCACATCGCCTGGCCGTGGCGTCATCCCATGCTCCAAAATCACGTAATCCCCTTCGACAATGTGTTTCCCGATCATTGAATCGCCACGCACTTGCAGCGCAAAAGTTCGCGCGGTCGGCCGGATTCCCAGCGTGTTCACATCCACCGAAATGCAGCCTTTGATTTCCTGTTCGCGATCGCGCGCGAACCCGGCGGGAATCGATCCGTAAATTGGAATGTCGGCAATGCGTCCACGGGGCAGGCCATGCGGCGCGGTCACACGGAGCGAACGCGCCCGGCCGGGATGCGACTGCAAATGGCCTTTGCGGCGGAGAGCCTGAACGTGGGCGTGCGCGGCGTTGGCGCTGCCGAATTCGAAATGCCGCGCGATCTCGCGCAGGCTGGGAGGAACTCCGGCGGTTTCAGACTGTTCGCGAATGAACTCGAGCACCTCGCGTTGCCGGTCGGTTAATTGGCTTGGATCCGTCATACTGGACAAATGTCCAGTACCGCCGGGAATTGGTCAAGCCGGCAGAAAGCGGACGAAAGCAAAAAAGCCGAACTCGTCACCAGCGATGCCGAATTCAAGCCGCTCGAAAACGAGATCAAAATTGCATGGCTGAAATGAACTATTTTATGAAGAACAGCTCTTCCAAATTCCAAATCGCCCGGTAGTAACTCAGCGGGGTCGGTTTCAAATTGCCGATGTCCGCGCGAATGGCGGTGAAAATCTCCGGCGACACCGTGTAAATCAGCGGGACTTGCTCCGCCATGATGGCTTGAACTTCGTCGAATAATTTTTTGCGCTCGACGGAATCGAGTGTTTTCAGCTGCGCAATCATCAGTTCGTCAATCCGCGCTTCCCAATCGCTCGAGGGCTTTTTCTGCCGGGGAAACCAGAAATGCGTGAACCCATCCGATTTGAGCACGTTCATGCTCGAAGCCGGATCAGTGCTGCCGCCGCCCAACCCGAGCAGGACGCAGTCGTAATCCATCGTGTTATCGATTTTATCGACCAGCGTGTTGAACTCGATTGGCTGGTAAATGACATTCAAGCCGAGCCGTTTCAAATCTTCCTTGATCAGCACGGCGGTTTTCTCGCGGCTGTTATTGCCCGTGTTCGTGTTCATCACGAATTCGATCGGATGACCGTCTGAATCTTCGAGCACGCCGTCGCCATTTCGGTCCTGAATTCCTATCTCAGCCAGGAGCGCCTTGGCTTGTTTCAAATCGTGCGGGTATTTCTTCGTACTCGGGTTGTACCATTTTTCATTCGCGGGCGATTCGAACCCGTAATTTGGTTTGGCTCGGCCGGCGTAAACCGAGTTGATGATGCTCTGCCGGTCGATTGCGTAGGAAATGGCCTGGCGGAATTTTGTATTTCGAAACCACTTCAACTTGACCGGATCGACGTAAGGCTTGCGGTTCTGCGCGTTCGTGCCGGTGTTTTGGTTAAACCAAATAAACGCCCGTTCGAGTCCGTAGCCCAATTCGAGCAGCTTGAACTTGCCGCTGGCAGATTCCTGTTTGTACCGCTCGAACTCGTCCGGCCTGACATGTTCGAACACGTCATTTTCACCGCGCAAAAACCGGAGCGACATGGCGTTCATGTCAGGCACAACCGTGAAGACAACCTGGTCGATGTACGGCAGCCGCTGGCCTTTCGAATCGACCGCCCAATAGTACGGATTGCGCTCGAGCAAACAGAGCTGGCCAGGCTTGAAGGTTTTTAGCTTATACGGACCGGAACAGACTAATTGATCGGGCGGCGTGTTGACGCCGTAAGTCGACTCGAATCTCTTTTCCGCCACCGCCTTGGCCAAAATGTGCTTGGGCAACACTCCCAGATCGTCTAGCGACTGCAGAAAGGGCGCGTGTACCTGCGGGGTCACGACCTCCACCGTGAAGTCGTCCACCTTGCGCACGTTGAAATTCTTTCCGTCGCTGCGGAACACGTCCACCGTGACATTGTTGATGTTGGTGTTGTAGACGACGTCATTCCATGTAAAGACAACGTCTTCCGCCGTGAGCGGCTGGCCGTCGCTCCAACGCACCCCTTTGCGCAATTTCAGGGTCCATGTTTTTTTGTCGTCAGCAACCGACCACGATTCGAGCAACCCCGGTTCCACTTCCTGTTTGGGCCAATTGAACGTTATTAAACTGCTAAACAGCAAACGATACACATCCCGCGAGCTCAGGTCAGATGCGGTAATCGGATTGAACGTCTTCGGGTCTCCGGGTTCCGCAATGACCAACCGACCGCCCGGCTTGCCCGGTTCGCAGTTTGCGACGAGCGGCTTTTCCGGAAGCGGATATGTGTCCGGCCCCTTCGGCGTGGTGCTCGCGCCGCTCGGCTGCTTTTTTCCACAGCTCGCCGACAGCAAACAGAGGCCCACCGTCACGAGCATTCGAATTGAAATTAACGTTTTCATGATGTCCTTAAGCGAGTTTCCACAAAAACACCCACCCCACCAAAAAACCAGTCCACCCTCTCGCCATCTGGCGCTGACAACGCCTCAAATCGAGCCGAACGTCGCGCGCTTCTCAGAATTGTCTTTCGTGTCATTCGCGTTCTTCCTGGTTCTACGGCTACTCCCGCGGATCAAATGCATCCCGCAGTCCGTCGCCCAAAAAATTTAGCGCCAGCAACAGCAGCGCGAGCGTAGCCGCTGGGAATACGACCATCCACCAGTAAATTCGGATTGGATTAATCTGCGTCGCCCCCTCCGCGATCAACGAGCCCAAGCTCGCTTGGGGCGGCTGAATCCCGAGGCCAAGATAGCTCAAGAATGATTCGTACAAAATGATCGAGGGCACCGTCAACGTCAGGTAAACCAGAATCACCCCGTAAACATTGGGCAAAATGTGCCGGAACAAAATCCGGCCGTGCGTCGCCCCCAGCGCGCGGCTGGCATCCACGAACGCCCGCGTCCGCAACGACAACACCTGCCCGCGAACAATGCGCGCCATCGTCAGCCACGAAACCGCGCCGAGACCAACAAACAAAAACAGCAGCCGGCCCATCGCGCCCGCTTCCGCAGAAATGTTTTTGGCCAGCCACTGTTTGAAAACCGCCTCGAGCGTCGTGATCAGCACAATGACAAACACAATCGACGGAAGCGAATACAGGATGTCCACGAAACGCATCATGGCGCTGTCCCAGCGTCCGCCCAGATAACCGGCCACCGCTCCCCAAATCACGCCAATCACCAGGCTGACCGCCGCGCCGACCAACCCAACCAGCATGGAAATGCGCGCGCCGTAAACAACGCGCACGAGCAAATCGCGGCCGTGCACGTCCGCGCCAAACCAGTGATTCGCCTCGGGCGGCTGGAACTGATCATCCGAAAGGCGATTGGGCAAGTGCGTCAAAGCGGCTGGCAAACGGCTCTGCAACGCGGGTCTCTGGAAAATTGGCCAGAGCAGAACCAGCACAACGAAACCAAACAGAAAAATCCCACTCGCCACCGCGGTGTGGTTGCGGGTAAAGCGCCGCCAGGCGCGTTGGTTCGGCGTCAGATGAACCGGCCCGGCTGTCATCGACGGATCCCTTGTTGTGACTCCTCCAGTCATCGTGGTTTATCCTTTCGATTCATGGAAGTCGGCTCGTCGGAAGCCTCGCCCCACCGAATGAGTCGGTGCATCGAGACCGTGCAGGTGGGGCGAGCGTACTCGCGAGCCGCAGTCATTCATAGCGCACGCGCGGGTCGAGGAGGCTATACGCCATATCCACGAGCAAATTCAATCCAAGCAGGAGCATTGCGTAGAGCACGACCAGTCCTACCACCATTGGATAATCCCGGTTCAACGAACTGTTCACCATGAACACGCCGATGCCGGGAATTTGAAAGAGGTTCTCGACCACGAACGAGCCAGTCAGCAATTCCGCCAACAACGGGCCCGAGTACGACACGACCGGCAACACCGCCAACCGCAGCGCGTGTTTCACGATGACCGCGCCTTCGCTCAATCCTTTGGCGCGGGCGGTGGTGATGAATTCAGATTGGATGACGCTGCGCATTCCTTCCCGCATCAACCGGGCAAGCCGACCGGCAAAATAAAAAGCTAAGGTGGCCGTCGGCAAAATGGCGTGCCAGGGCGAGCCCCAAAGCGCGACCGGAAACCACTTCAGTTTGATCGCAAAAAACATGATTAAAATCGGCCCGGCCAAAAACGCTGGAATGCAGATTGCCAGCAGCGCCAAAAAATTTCCGAACTGTTCGCCGGGCAGATTCTTTCGCAGCGCGGTGGCAATCCCGAGCGGCACACCGGCGCCGATGGCGAGCAGAAAGGCGAGCAATCCCAGGGTTAAACTTACGGGTAATCCTTGCGCAATGATATCCGTGACGGTGTGATTCCGATATTTAAGCGACGGCCCGAAATCGCCGCGCGCCAAACCGCCCAGGTACCGGGCGTATTGTTTCCAGGTTGGTTCGTCCAAATGATACTTGGCTTTGAGATGCGCTTCGATTTCAGGCGTCGCCGGTTTTCTTTCCTTGTCGAACGGACCGCCTGGCGCAAGCCGGACCAGCAGGAACGAGAGAAAGCTGATCACGAGCAGAGACGGAATCAGGAAGAAAATGCGACGCAGGAAATACATGGGGGAAAATAACTAAAAACCAATAACTAAAAACCAATGACGAATAACGAATGACGAAATAATTCCCGGGGAAAAATCACGAATGACTAATAACGAATAACTAAATAATCCCCAAGCACGATTCGCCCAGCAACCGCAGGTAGTTCCTTTTGGGATTTGGACCCTCGTCATTAATTCGTCATTGGTCATTGGGCCTTCGTGATTCGTTATTCGTTATTAGTGATTCGCGATGCGTGATTCGCGATGCGTTATTCGTTATTCGTGATTCGTTATTCGTTATTCGTGATTCGTGATTCGTGATTCGTGATTCGCGATGCGTGATTCGCGATTGTTTTCTGGCCTTCCGCGGGCCGCGGATGCTGTTTTCCTGATCGCATTCAGCGGATGCAGGTCGAGCAGGTTGCCGTAAATGCCGGTGAATTTCGCCGGATCAAACTGGTTGAACCCAACGTAAAAATAAATGGGCACAATCGGCAGATCGGTTTCGACAAGAAGCGTCTCGGCTTCGCGCAACATCGCGGCGCGTTTGGCCAGATCAGTTTGGGCATTCCCCTGGCGGACCAATTCATCGTAGCGCGCGTTCTTCCAGCCGGTCCGGTTATTGCCATTGGCGCTCATGAACATGTCCAGAAAGGTGTTTGGGTCATTGTAATCGCCGATCCAACTGCTGCGCGACACATCGAAGTCCAGCGCGCTTTGGGCCGCCAGATAAATTTTCCACTCGAGCTGCTTCAGCCGAACATGAATGCCGAGCTCCTGCGCCCACATGCCTTGCAGCTCAACCGCAATTTTCGAGTCCGTGCTGGCCGTCCCGCCCGCGCCGGCATTGAACAAATATTCAAACTCAGGAAAGCCGCGTCCTTCGGGAAAGCCCGCTCCCGCCAACAAGCTTCGCGCTTTGGCCGGATCGTAGCCCAAACCGCGCGGCGCCTCATATCCTTTCAAACCTTCCGGCGTGATGTGAGTCGCGACCTTTTCTCCCCCGCGGGTGATTTTTTCGACGATCCGCTGCTTGTCGATTGCCAGAGCAAGCGCTTGGCGGACTCGCACGTCATCGAATGGTTTCCGGTTCACGTTATACCGAAGAAAGTAACTCCCGAGATAATCGAACGAGTGAAAGTCCGGCCGCCGGCGAAGCACATCCAAGAGCTCGGAGGGAATCAGCGCTTTATCCCAGATGACGTCCGCGTCGCCGGCCTCATACAAATTCAACGCCGTGCTCGCGGAGATAATCGGCAGAATGTCGACGACTTCGATCGAGGTGTTGGCCGCGTCCCAATAACGCGGATTTTTGCGCAACCGAATTCGATCGTTCAAACGCCAGAATTCCAATTGATATGGCCCGCTGACCGGCAGCGGTTGAAACCGAAGCCAGTTGTCGCCATGCTGCTGAATAAATTTTTTCGGCACGACCGCCAGCGTTTGAAACGCGCAGAGGTCGAGAAAAAAGGCAGTGGGGCTGACCAATTCGACGCGCACGGTCCGAGGATCGAGCGCGCGCACGCCGACCTGCTCCGCATCGGTAATTTTGCCTGCATTGAAGGCTTCCGCATTTTTCACGAAAAATAATTGCCCCGCATAATCGGCGGCGGTGTTGGGGTCGAGCACGCGCCGCCAGGAAAACACCACATCGTCAGCGGTGATCCGTTCGCCGGAAGACCAAACCGCGTTTGTCCGCAAATGAAAGGAATAAACCAAACCGTCCGGAGAGATTTCCCAACGCTCAGCCAGGCCTGGAATTGCTCCTCCAGTTTTCGCGTCGTTCCGGAGCAAGCCTTCGTACAGGCACATCACCACGCGGGTGTCTGGTTGGCCAGTGATGATGGCTGGATCGAGCGATTCGGGTTCCGCGCCGTTGATGATGACGAGATCGGCCCGGGGCAGTTTCGGAACGCAGCCCGCAAAGAGCAGGAGTGCCGCCAGAGAAAAGACCCGCCAAGCAGCGTCACGATTTAACACGGACGGTTTACCATTGGGAGCATTGCGGAACAGCGCAAGGCGAGAGCGACTTCTCCGTGAGAGCCAGATCATCATTGGGACTCCAAACTGCGGTGAATCGTCCGTTCACAATCATCGATCGTCAATCCTCAACGTAGCCGCCGACGCTCCGTCAGGCTCCCTAGCCGCCGACGTCAGGAGGCGGATCAATGATGGTTGAGTTGCAACGCCTCGTCCGCCTCATCACTTCGGCGGCTACAACTCAAGGCTACACCCCGCGGCGATTCGTATCCGCCGGCGTCAGCAACCGGATCAGTGATGGTCGAGCTGCAACCTGACACCGCTTGCTCAGCCTTCAGCCGGCACAAAGGACCAAGGGTCACGTCTTACCATTCAACAATCTGGCATCCCATTTCATCGAAGCCTTCTCGGTGGCGTTTGTCTGCTCCCACTGTTCGTAAGGTTTGACGCGGGTGGCTACGAGGCCACGCCCCCCGAATACCGAAGTGTCAAATGGTAAGACGTGACCCTTCCTCCACAGACTTACTCCACAGAGATCGGTTTAGTGGAATTCATGGTAATTAGTGGATTGGTTCCCGATGATCTGATCCGGACTGCTCCGAAACAGCACCGGGAGTGGATGGAATTTGCGAGGGTGACCCTAGCAACCAGCCTCGGAGTGTCAATGAGAACTCTTTTAATCTGAATTCCTCATTCCCGTTCAGGCGATACTCCGGAAGCCCGCCTCCCCCAAGCCGACGAGGTCTCTTCGCAGATCGTTGCCGAACACTCCAATCTCGCTCGACGTCCTCAGCGATGGGCTCACCCCGTTTTCGGCTTCCTTTTAATTGAGATTTTTGATCCACTATCCGCGGGCTGAGTTCTTCGTTCTGTAATGTTGGTCTCTAACACGTCCTGGGACGACACGCGATCTAAAGCTTTGTGTGTAGCATTCGAACCCCCCAAAACCAAATCTTACAAAAGGCGTATCATGAAGACACGGTTCGGCGTAATCCTACTGAGTTTAGCAACCATCCTGACAATTCCTGCGATGGGCCAGGAGACAGCGTTCAGCTATCAAGGCCGGCTCCTCGACAACGGCCAGGCAGCGAATGGCCAGTACGACTTTCAGTTTTACCTGCGTGACGCGCCGCTGGCTGGAAATGCTGTGGGCGGGACCAACGCCCTTCCAGGGGTTGCCGTTAATGGCGGCCTGTTCGCGATCTCGCTTGATTTCGGCGCCCCGGCTTTCGATGGGACGGGCCGCTGGCTTGAGGTTGCGGTGCGCACCAACGGCAACAGTTCGTTTACGACGCTGGCGCCGCGCCAGAAGATTACCGCGACACCGTATGCGATCCGGAGTTTGAGTGCGCTGACTGCGGATACAGCTTCGAGCGCGATCGCGCTGGGAGGGATTGTCGCAACCCAGTTTGTGCAAACTGGCGATCCGCGGCTTTCCGATCCGCGACTGCCGGCCGGTGGTTCTTCGAATTACATCCAGAACACCGCATTGTCAGAGTTTGCGATCACCCAACCGGACAGCAGCTTCAGCATTTCTGGAAATGGTGAAGTTGGAGGGTTCCTTTCGGCGTTCAAAGGCATTCTCGGCACGAGCAGCATTCCATCAGGCAACGGTGTTGCAGGCCTCGGGGATGGCGCAGGGGTGAACGGCTACAGCTCCACGGGGTATGGCGTTATTGGAAGGAGCGATGGAGGGACGGGAGTTTACGGGACGTCGGATGGTTTCCCGACAGGCAACGTGCCGAGCTACGGGGTCTATGGATTGATCACGGGCGGCAGCACGACGAACGCAGGTGTCTACGGCAAATCCACCGTTCCGAACGGCTCGGGAGTTTTAGGGCAGGCGGATAACGGAGACAACGCTTATGGAGTTTGGGGCAAAGCGGCGCAGGGAAAGGGTGTGGTGGGGGAAAGCAGAGCTGGGTTCGGGGTTTATGGCGTCACGAGCGCGTCGAGCGGCAAGATTGATGTCGCCGGAATTTATGGGCGATCGACCGCTACAAATGGAAACGGGGTGATTGGGGAAGCAAACAGCGGGAGCGATGCCCGCGGGGTGTGGGGATCGAGCGCCACTGGCACGGGCGTGTATGGCAGTTCCAGCGCGCTAGGCGGCGTCGGCGTGATGGGCCGGGTTCTATTCGCAACGGCGAGTTATGGAGTTTGGGGACAAAGCGGGGGGGCTCAAGGCCAAGGTGTCCATGCCGAAGCCACGGGATCGGATGGGATCGGTCTTTACGCCACGGGGCCCACGGGCATCCAAGCATGGGGCAACCCAGCCCTCGACGTTTGGGGAGTTGATCCACGCGCAGGAGGCTTTGGTGTGGCGGCGCGATTCGCTGGTGAAGTTGACGCGGGGGTCATCAAAGCCACGGCCATCTCGGGCACTCGATTGGACATCAGCGGAACGAAGAATTTCAAAATCGATCATCCACTGGATCCCGCGAACAAGTACCTCTACCACGCTTCGATCGAATCGTCGGACGTGCTCAATCTCTACAGCGGCAACGTGAGGCTCGATGGAAAGGGCGAAGCGGTTGTGCAATTGCCAGAGTGGTTCGGCGCGCTTAACACCGATTTTCGTTACCAACTAACTTCAATAGGGGCGCCAGGGCCCGAGCTTTACGTCGCCGAAGAAATTCATAACAACCAGTTCAAGATCGCGGGCGGAAAACCAGACGCCAAGGTATCATGGCAGGTCACGAGCGTGCGCCAGGATCCTTACATTAAGGCTCACCCCATCGCGGTCGAAGAGGAGAAAACAGGAACCGAACGCGGAAAGTATCTTTTCCCGGAAGGCTACGGTTTGTCCGCTGCCTATGCTATTAATCCTATTGACCTCGCCGGAAAGGGCCCAGGGCTTCACCAGTCAGGGACCTCCCGCCCTGCCGGAGGTCCCTGACTTAATTCTCCATCGAACCGTTATGGCAATCGTGGCCACGAAAGCAGCCTGGCCAATCTTTGTGGCCGATATTATTCGAGTGAGTCTGCCGGTCGGTTCGCATTTCGGGGAAAAAGCATTGTTGGTAGATCGACTGCAGGAAGAGCAAGGAAGAGCAAGGGTCACCCCTTTCAATTCAACACACAACACAATCCCCGAATACCCAATTGTCAAATGGTAAGATGTGACCCTTGCTCCATTGCACTCGGAGTTTGCGCGCCATGCGCTCCAGCCTTTCAGCACGAGGGCGATGGGTGCAGAATTCTACAATAGCCGGGACGGACACAGGGACGGACACCTTTTCACCTTTTTGACACCTTTTCGCTAGTTCCATCGCGCAGTGAAGTCCGTTGTCCGCTCGTATAGCCAAGTGGCGTCGGTCCTATCCAGGGTTGGATTCGAGCTGGTCCTTGGTTGACCGTAAGTGATGATAGTCGGTGACCTCCATTTTTTGATCTCCGAGTGGCCGTCCGCAAACGAGAGGCCGCCTGCACTGTTGTGGTAGGAAGCCGGATAGTCCACGAACGAGGTCTTTGACTCATGCACAAACCACCCGTCATTGATCGAGGCCGGATTCTCATCAATCGTCACCCACGTCATTGAAGGTCCAAGAACGAAATCCCCTTGCTTGCGATACGTCTTACCCATGGCGCGAGTCTCTCCGGCAAGGGGATTCATGAAGCAACTCATCGAGTTGCTGCGGACCTTGGGAATCCCCCCTCCTTTACCAAATGGGCTTTTCGTCGTCGCTCTGTCGGCGGGGCATTTGTAAACCCCCAATGTATTCACATAATTATACAGCAGCGAATCCATGATCAGGATGGTATTGGTCCAACTTGGCGCCGCGTGCATTGTCCCCATGCACCACTGGTTTAGCGGATAGTTTTTGGCCGCATTATGGGTGGACACCAACCCTCCCAACCCTGTTGATGGGCAGATTTTCTCTTGGTTATCCCCAGAATAAAGGACCCATCCCAGCATCAGTTGTTTGCCGTTGCTCAGGCACAGGATGCCTTGAGCCTTGCTTTTGGCCTTGCCCAGTGCGGGGAGCAGCATGCCAGCGAGGATCGCAATGATCGCGATTACCACCAGCAGCTCGATGAGTGTGAAGCCGGCAAAGCGGCCTCGTTGTGGACTGTAGGTCGTGTGCATAGGAAATATTTGAAAACAAATCGATTGGTATAGAGGTTAACCAATACACATGATTTTCCAAGAAGCAAGCTTCGTCTACTTCGTCTACGCCAAATTGCCGCAAGCTCACGCCAGAAATCACTACGTAGTAGGACCAAGGGTCACGTCTTACAAGTCAACAATCTGGCAAATGCGTTTCATCGAGGCCTGCTCGGTGGCGTTTGTCTGCAAGCACTGTTCGTAACGTTTGACAGACGTGGCTACGACGCCGTAGTTCCTCAACCCCACCGCTGCCTCCCATTCCGCCAACCTCGTGCCGCACACCCACCAGCCCAAATACAGCACGATCCTGGCTACGATCCCCTAATACCCATTACTGAAGTGTCAAATGGTAAGATCTGACCCTTCCTCCCGGTCACCCTTCCTCCCGGTCCGGTCCACGACCTCAGACGCGCTGGCCTCGGCGGCGGCCACAAACAAACCGTTCCCAGACGTCACCCCGGAAAAATCGGGGGGCGCGTCCTCAGCGCCGCTTTCGTCTTTGAGCGGGATGAACCAGGGTGCATTGTTCCACTGCTTGCCATTGGTGGAAAGGAGGACCGCGCCGCGCTTCCCCACCGCCACAAAGCGACCGGCGCCGAACGCCAGCCCGCCCAGGGCGTTCGTCGTTGGAATTTTTTTTTGAAAGATTTCCTGGTTTTCCGCGATTAACTCACCGCCTGCGCACCGCCTTTATGGCTATCCCATCAAGAACTCTGTGAAGTTGCGCCAAAATTCAACCCTTATGAAACCTTTAATGTTCTTCCACCGCCAGACCTTTGCTCTGCTTGTGTTCGCGACGGCCGCATCGAGCCCACCAGCCAGATCCGCCTCGGGCGTCGGGGCCTAGTCGCCCGCAGGCAATGTGAATGTGGCACGGTTCAGCCACACCGCAATCCTGTTACCTAACGGCCACCTCTTCGGACTGGCCGTTTCGCCCCAATTTCGGGGGGAGGGCCGGTCGTTCTCGTCGATGGCACGGATGGCGATGTCCTGATCGAAGGAGATTCTTTCGGCGATGGTTCAATCACCCGGCGAATACGGCCGGTCCAAGCCTTGAAGAATAACTATCGAGTCAAGCGAACAAACCGATTTCCAATGAATGCTCTCTTGAGAATGAGTTCACTGGCGCTTCCCTTGGGGTTATGCGCGAGCTTGGCCTACAGCGTGACAGGTAACCCAAGGACTCGCAACCTCAGCGGCGTCGGCAGTTTTGACGGCGCCGATGTGAGGACGAGCAGGGACGATGTACTGATACCTATGGCTCAAGGCAGTCCGGCGGAAACCAATTGGTACTCGGTCATTGCGCCGCCCGGATTCAGCTTGATTGCGAACCATTTCGAGCACGGCAGTAACACGGTGGCTGAAGTGCTTCCTTCTGTGCCGCAAGGCACGATGCTTTACAAGTGGGTTGTGACCAACGGAACTTACACCGTGAACCAATTTATCGATGGGGCGTGGCTCGTCCCCGAGCAGACTTTGGGCCCTGGCGAAGGAGCGTTTGTCCGCAATCCAACCACCAACTCATTTCAACTGACGTTCTCAGGGGAACCTCCGAAAAAAACTAGCCTTCCGCTTCTTTACCATGGCTGGAACCTGATCAGCTTGCCCTCGCCTGGCCTGACCCAATTCACCCCTCAGGAAGAGGACGTAATCGTTCAGGTTCATGCGCCGGAGGAAACCTACACCGTCCATACTTTCAGTTTCGGACAGTGGTGGGATTCGCCGCCCAATCCAAAAATCGGGGAATCCTTTTTTTACAAGAGCTCGCTGGGCCCAGAGGCGCCCCCACCGCTAGCAAGCACGCTCTATTTTGCCACCCTCGTCCCCGCAGACAACATCAACGTCCGCTTTCCCTCGACAGACGATCCGACTTTGCCAGGATTCTCGGGCTCCAACTTTTTGGGGCAGATCTATGCTGGCCATGATTCCTCGTCGCTGATGCCGGTCGGCCAGCCAATAGCCTTTGGGACAGGCAACTTTGCTTCGTATTTGCTGGGGGGGGTTGTCTCTCTTGAACCGTTGTCGGGACCGGTGACCGTTGAAGTGCGAGTCTGGGAAGCGCCTGCGGCCAGTTTCGAATCCGCGGGTATTAGCGGCCGCTCCTTTCCACTGGCTGTTAACCTTAGCGGCTTTGGGCCATTAGAACTCCCGGCTGATCTGATTGGCCTGAAGTCGACGTCGATTGGACCTTTGTCCGCGCCGGTGATAACAACCCAACCGTTGAGTCAAGTCGTAGCATTAGGAGACGCGGTATACCTCAAGGTTGTGGCGCAGGGTGCGTTCACATACCAATGGTTTTTGAACAGCATCCTCATTGCGGGCGCCACAAATGCCACGCTCATTCTCGACAATGTGACAACGAATCAAGCCGGGGTTTACACTGTTGGTGTTAGCAACCCAGCGGGCAGTGTAATCAGCGCACCCGCCACGCTCACGATAAAGCCGCTTAGATACGACCCGCTCGAGGAATGGAGAACGGTTAGAATGGCAACCGAAACCAACTTGAACGCCATTGCCTTTAAAAAAGACCGCTTTGTCGCGGTCGGGGACCGAGGGTTTGTGCTGAGCTCGACCGATGGCAGTGCCTGGCGACCCTCGCAGGCAGGGACAAACGCCCTGCTCGCGACCGCCGCCGGGGGCGGTCTTTTCCTGACGATTGATAATGGTTTTCCTTCACCGCAGGTTTTCTCCTCCGTGGACGGCATGAATTGGGTCGCCACACAAATTGGTGGTTCCATCTATGGCCTTTCGTATGGAAATGGCAGTTTTGTGGCCGTGGGAAGTACTACCGTCCCGTCTTTTTCATTTTGGCAAACCGTTGCTGAAATTGCCAGATCGACTGACGGACGGAGCTGGACCGACCATACCATACAAGTGCCAGCCTGGAGCCGTGCGCCGGGCCCTTCCGGCCAAGCGCTCCGTGGGGGGGCCGTTGGCCCTGCTCTTTTTGTTGCGGTGGGCGACGCAGGCGCGATTCTAACGTCGGTTGATGGCGCGAATTGGACCGAACAAGAGATTGGGATTACTCTCCACGCCGTTACATTCGGGAATGGCGAATTTGTTGCCGTGGGAGCTACGGGCCACATCTTCACGTCGGCGGACGGGGTGAGTTGGCACGAGCAGATTTCCGGTACGGCTGAGGAGCTCGCCGCGATTAACTACGGCGCGGGACAATTTGTGGCCGTGGGAGGAGCCGGGACGATACTCAGCTCGCCGGATTCCCTGACCTGGACGAATCGAAATTCCGGAACAACCAATCGCCTAGCCGGAATCGCGTTTGGAAATGACACGTTTGTCTTGGTGGGTGAAGGAGGCGTCATCATCGAATCGGGGCTCGTCCAACCGAAGGTGGGTTTTCCGGAATTCATGACCCAGCCATACGATCAGACGGTGTTTGCAGGAACGGATGTGCTCTTCAGTGCGACCGCCAGGAGCGACGCCGCTCTGTCGTATCAGTGGCAATTCAACGGCACGAATATACTTGGAGCGACGAATCGAGTGCTTAGTCTACCAACTGTCGCCACCAATCAGGCGGGATTCTACACAGTCGTGGCTGGCAGTGCCGCAGGAACCGTCAGTTCGCTTCCGGCAAAATTAATCGTCAAAACCGCGCTCGACCAGTGGCTGATCCGCGCGACGCCGGCGAATGTTCGGAATTTGAATGCGATCACTTACGGCAATGGCCAATTTATCGCCGTGGGTGAATCCGGGATCATCCTGAGTTCTCCCGACGGTGAAAAGTGGACGGCGCGCGCGTCGACAATCACAAACAATCTGAATGGGATTCTCTATGGCAACGGCCGGTTTGTGGCCGTCGGAGATTTGGGCGCAATTGTAAATTCCGAAGACGGGCTGAATTGGGTGTCCGTGGGTTCGGGGACGACCAGCGCACTGACAAGCGTGGCATATGGTAACGGAATTTATGTTGCTGTTGGTCGCGATACTGTGACCTCTGCGGACGGCATCCATTGGATGGTCCAAAGTTCGGGAAGTGGCAGCCTCTTTTCGGGGATTGCTTACGGGGCAGGGCAATTCGTTGCGGTTACTACTGACGGCGTGATCTACTCTTCCTCTGGGGGCACGCTATGGACGAAGCAGCATTGCACACCCTGCGAGGCACAAATATTCGTTCCGGAAGGTTTTTTCGGAGTCACCCATGGACCCGAACTTTTTGTCGCAGTGGGCGGAGGTTCTTATTTTTACCTCCCCAAGGGCCCGCTTGTTCATTTTCCCATAATTTCCTCTTCGCCAGACGGATTAACATGGAAGGATGGCCCGGCCCCTGCCGGAGAATTCCTTGGCGTTACATATGGTGAAGGCGGATTCGTCGCGGTGGGTGGGAACTCCGGCAATGGCTTCACTCCTGCAGGGGTGATTGCTTCGTCACCCGATGGAGCGGCGTGGACCCTGCACGACGCGGCATCCAACAACTGGCTGCGCGGCGTTGCCTATGGGAATGGCACATTTGTGGCTGTCGGCGATGGAGGCGTTATTCTTCAATCGGGCCAGTTTTCCACTAGGCCGCGTGTGAGCGTCAGCACTCTGGCTGGCTCTGGCGTGGCTGGATATAGAGATGCCAGCGCCGGGCAAGCTCAATTCAATGAACCGAATGGCGGATTTGTTGGGCCGGATGGGATGATTTATATCGCAGATGGATCCAATCATGCCATCCGGCGCGTTGACTCCATGAACGGCGATGTTCTAACTGTCGCTGGCACGGGAAAAGCCGGCTTCCTCGACGGGCCGGCGCCTCGCGCTCAATTTAACACGCCCCTGGGTGTCTTTGTGGCGGGAAAGATTATCTATGTGGCTGACACTCTCAATCATCGCATCCGGAAAATCGAACCGGGGATAGTTCCGCTGGTTTCGACAGTGGCTGGCTCCGGACAGGCAGGATATCAGGATGGCCCCGCCTTAACTGCGGAATTTAATTTCCCCAATGATCTCGTTGTTGACGCAAAAACCAATATTTATGTCTGCGAATTTTATAATCATACCATACGCATCATCCATCCAGACGGACTGGTGACGACTTTCATTGGGAATGGAATGGCCGGGACAAACAATGGTCTGGGAATGGAAGCTCAGTTGAATTTTCCGGCGGGCATTGCTGTTGACTTGGAAGGTAATTTTTTTATTACCGAATGGAGCAGCCATCGTATCCGTAAAGCAACGCCGGATGGGCGCGTAACGACCTACGCGGGGAGCTCAGTCTCCGGATTTGTAAACGGCCCGGCCGCCACGGCTCAGTTTTATGAACCGGACGGAATCGCGGTTGATCTCTTCGGCGACATTTTTATTACCGAGCATCACAATCATTCGATCCGCAAAATTTCTCGAGACGGGCAAGTGAGCACTCTGGCGGGAACCGGCTTGGCCGGTTATGCCGATGGAGACGGATCGGTGGCGCAATTCTCAGCGCCCGGTGGTCTCGGGGTGGATCTCCGCGGCCATATTTTCGTGGCCGACACGGGCAATCATGTCGTGCGAAAGATTACGTTCCCTGATGTGGCCCCGGTCTGGGCCAATCTCCGCGCGAATAGCATTCAACTTTCAGCCGCCGGCGGGCTTTCCCTGAGCGTGGAAGCTCCGGCTGGATCAAACCTCAAGGTGGAAACCTCGGAAGATTTGATCCACTGGGCTGAATTCGTGCGAATTCACATGCCGGCCAACCGAGCGTCTGTCGATGATCCTGAAGCCCACAGTAAACGCTACCGATTTTACCGCGCGCGAGTTTTCGCTCCGTGAGGGTTGTCATACAGCTCGAAGCCCGAGTATTCATTAATTGAGAGCGGTGAAATTCCCTGACATGGAACTCCAAACTATTATTCGATCTGTGCTTTTGCTAGTGCTCACCCTGGACGGGCGGCCGCAACGTTACGATCCCGCCCCGCCGCTCCCTTCGCCTCGGGGCGTCCTCACGATTCAGTTTTTGCCAAATTCGATCACCCGGTCCAACGGCCAATTCAAAGCGGCCATTAGTTCAACAGGCGGCAAGCCGTATTTGATTCAAGCTTCGGAGGATCTCCTCAATTGGTCCAGCATCGGCGTGGCCGCGAGTTCGGATGTGAGCAATTTTATTGATAGCGCCAGCCGGTTGAGGCGGCGCTTTTATCGGCTGGTTGACCAATCATTTTTCACGAACAATTTTTTCTCCATAAATATCAGCAAGGGACCGATCAGCCACGCGCAAGTGTGGTTATATGTGCTAAATACCGATGGCACGCAAGGGGAACGGCTCGCCGGGCCTTTAGAAACAGGGGCAAATGGATCGCTAACATTGCCGCTGGTGATCTCCCCGACAGGCTTTGTGATAGCGATTTCCGAGGGCGGTCAATACTTCGATGAGGTCACAACCCAACTGGTTTATTTGGAGCCGAAGGATCAGTTTACAGCGGTCTTTGGCAATCCCACCCCCGGTTCGACCGCGAGCGTTACTCCCCTGACCCATATCGCGGCAGCCAAGGCCAGGGCGGATGCCGCCTCGGGCATTTCCTTGAATGATACCGTCAATTTCGCAAACGGCAGCGTTGCGCTCCAATTTGGCGCCCCGCCGATTATTTCAACAGTGCCTAACTTAGCGGGACCGTTTGCCGCAAACCAATATGCACTTCTACTGGCGGCGATAAGCCAGCTCTCCCATGAGTTGAATATAAACCCGCTGGTGCTGATAAATACCTGGGCGGAGGACGCGCTCGATGGGCTTTTGGATGGTAAACGGGGCCTAACGCCGGTTTTCGTCGAGACGCTCAATGGGGCCAAAGTTCCGCTGCCGGGCATGAACCAGCTAAGCAACGCCTTGGAAGAGTATGCGGTGAACAAGGGGCTGGGAGCAGGCGGACCAGTCCCTCTGTTGGAACCGATTCAACTCGGGCTGAATGCCGGAGGGCGCGTGGCTATTTTGCCAACGCCATTGCCAGCCTGGGTCGAGAACCGTCGTGGAGATGTGCCGTTGGAGGCTAAAGGCGGCATTCCCCCTTATACTTGGTCCTATAGTCCAGCGGGGCCGGCGCCACCCTTCTGGTTAACACCCGCCGCACCTCTCCCTGGCGGGTTGACTGCGGGCGGAATTCTCTTTGGCACACCGCCTCTATTAGCCTCCGGTTCGACGATGAGCATCTCGGCCCCGTTCTCCGTTAGAGTACAAGATAGCGCGGGGAACGTCATCGATATGCTTCTTAGAGCTACAATTGTTCCGGCGCCTCCAACGATAACAAATGCGCCGCTGCTCCCTCCTGCCCGCGAGGATCAGGCCTACAGTTTTCTCTTAAAGGGCGCAGGCGGCACGCCGCCTTATTCTTTTTACAATGATGGTTCAGTGGGCGGGTTCAGGCCGTTTTGGCTCACGGTGGGCGCGGACGGACTGGTAAGCGGAACCCCGCCCGTGGGCACGGCGGGGAAGACGATCGTTTTCGGAATTTGTATCGTTGATTCCGTCGGCCAGGCGGATTGTGTGCCGCTGAGCCTTGATGTGACCAGCAACTTGCCCTGTCTTTCCATTGAAGATTCGACTGTTGCCGAACGCGATAGCGGAACGATAGAAAGCACGCTTCTGGTAACATTGGACCGGGCTAGCGCGAGTGACATAACTGTCCAGTACCAGACCATGGATGGATCAGCGGTTTCAGGAGAAGACTATGTTGCGGTGCCGCCAAGGCAACTAACCATTCCTGCCGGGATGTTGCAGGCTTCAATCACAGTTGCTGTGGTCGGGGATACAAACGTTGAACCGGACGAAACATTTATTGTTAAGCTCAGTAATCCCGTAAATGCGACGCTCTGTCGTGATGAAGCCACCGGGATGATTCACAATGACGACATCCTCCCTCCATTTACGATCACGAGCGCGGCACTGCCCTCGGCTTCCAATCAGGATTTACAGCCACAGTATCTGGCGAGCGTGCTGGCGAGCGGCGGAGTGCCTCCGTGCTCCTGGAGCGCTTCGGGATTGCCGCCCGGTTTTAAACTCCTGCCTCTCGAGAGTGGGGGGCAGGTCATCTGTGATGAGGTGGACATCGCGGGGTCGCCTGGAAATGGACAACCTCCCGCCGGAGATTACGCCGTCACCATTACGGGCATCGACAGTCTCGGGCGCAAAGCCGAGAAAACTCTCACGTTGAGCATTTCTGCGCCAGCCGCGACCTACAAGTTGACCGTGACGGTGGCAGGAACGGGGAACGGCTCGGTTACAATGTCTCCTCCTGGCGGTAACTATCGCAGCGGAACCGTTGTAACACTCACGGCTGCTCCGGATGGCGGTTCTACGTTCGCAGGGTGGACTGGCGACGGCGTGGGTTCCACGACGCGGACAGTTGTGATGAACGGCAATAAATCAGTGACTGCAACTTTCCATGTTCTTGATACCATCTCGGGAAATTGGGCGGGCACATGGGCGTCAACCAATCCTTCCGGCATCTCTGGGACGTGGACAGCAACCTTTCTTAACCAGGGTGGCAATATGTCCGGAACTTGGAACGCGAGCGATGGTTCCGCTGGCACGATTAGCGGCTCTCCCTCGAGCCTGACTTTTGGAGGCAGTGGGTCCGGTGTGACGTTTAAAGGCAGCATTATTGGTTCGACGATCTCCGGAACCTTCAGCGCCCCTGGTTTGTCGGGCACGTTCGTAGGATCAAAACGCTGAAGGTATTAGCTTGCGCGGTCTATGCTCAAACTCACCATAATCCCGCTGGCCAGAGTCAGTCCGGATTGTCCTCAGAGCGCGCTGGCGGTGGTGATCGCCGCGACGGTTTTATCCCAGCAACGTTCCTCTGAATTGATGCATCGAAATTCCGGGTGGCCGAAAATCGGCGCTTGCGGGCGCTGGCGTTTTGAGTCTACCCGCCTTTCGCGCACCAGCTTGGATTTTTTTTGATTTAACTGCCTGGCGCGCGCGTCCAGGCGCGATTCATTTGCGGCGGCAGCTTTATCGTCAGCGCATCCATGGGCCCGAGGTAATCTCGAAATGTCTTCGAAGCAATACTCAAGGCCTACTGGTCTAGCTTTTGGGCTGGCCCGATTCTCGCGCCGAGCGGGAGACTGGGTCGGGAATTAGCCCACATCTGGCGCAGCTCGATCGGGTCAATTGGCACCAGGCCTCCGGTGATGTCGATCCTCTCGCCCGAGGCCAGCTCCGCCAATTTCAGCAGATCAGGTATGGCTCGACGATCCTCAGTTAATTTCCAAATCCGGGCGGTGTGATCCTCGCTCGCACTCACGATTTCAAGTCCGTTGTCTGTGAGATGGGCCGCACGAACCGGCGCTCCATGTTCGAGTGGGCGGGTGACTGGCTGGCCGGTTGCAGCATCCCAGACTCTGGCGGTATTATCCATGCTGGCTGTCAAAACTAAATTACCCCGCTGATCGAACTCCGCCCATTGGACTTCTCGTTTGTGTTGCAATGGCGGAACCCGTGGCTCGCCTGTGAAGGAATTCCATATCCGCGCGGTCGTATCCTCACTCGCAGTTACAACCCATTTGCCGTCGGGACTAAACGAGACCGAAGCGATCCCATCCCCGTGCCGGAGTGGCCTGCCCAGAGGATGGCCCGTGCGTGGATTCCAGATTTGGGCTGCGCACGGAGTGACTCCAGGAGTCGAGATGGCTGTGACCAGGCGCTGGCCGTCCGGGCTAAAGGCCGCGCAGATCACTCCTCCTGGCAGGGGGATCAGCGGGCCGATCTGTTTCAGCGGCTGCGTGCTCCAAACTTGAACGGCGCCGGCTTCCATGCTCGAGGAAGCCATGCAAAGGGCCACTTGCCGGCTGTCCGCGCTGAAGGCAATAAAGACAATCGTTAGTTCGCAATGAACCCGATTTTCGATGACCTTTCGCTGGGCGACATCATAAAGCATGAGCTCGCCCTCATTCCCCGCGAACTTGGTTTCGCCAATAGCCAGGCGCCGCCCATCCGGGCTGAAGGCAGCATAAAAAAATGGAATGTCCGGTCTCCGAAAGGCGGCCACCAATCGGGCCGTGGCCGCTTCCCAAATCTGCACGAGCCGTTGTGACTCGGAAGCTGTGACCGCCCAACGCCCATCCGGGGATAGGGCCGCCGTTTCTATCGGCTGGCCATCACTCGGCAGATCGAGCCGGGACAAGCGCGATCCCGCACGATTCCAAAGCACCGCACGGTGCAAATGCTTGGGCAACCCCAAATTTTGCCCGCGGACCAGGATTCTTTCCGCATTGCGGCTTATCCACAGCCCATCCAGCGCCACCTCGTTTGTCATGCGGATTTCCCCGCTGCCAAGCCTGCTCAAATCCCACACACGCGCGGCGCCATCAACGGAAGCTGTTGCCAGACGCGTCCCCTGGGGGCTGAAAGCGACGGTATCGACTTTGCTGGCGTGCCGGAGGACTGTCACGGCTGAGGCCGCGGTCGGGACACCCCAAAGTCGGACCGTACAGTCACTGCTGGCCGTGGCGAGCAGTTGGCTATTGGGACTGAAGATTAAATCGCGAAGATTATGACCATGCCAGAGCGGCCGCGAAGTGGGCAAGCCGGTGGCAGCGTCCCAAATTCGGGCGCTTTGATCCTTGCTGCCCGTGGCGACAAAGCGCCCGTCCGGGCTGAAGGCCACACACCAGACTTCATCCTCGTGCAAAAGCGGAGGAGTGATCGGCGCGCCGGTTGTCGTATCCCAAACCCGGGCCGTCCCATCCGAACTGCCCGTGGCGATCCGCTCATCGTCGCTGCTGAAGGCAATATCCTGAACCTCTCGCGGATGCCGAATGATCACCGGCTTGCCTTCCGTTTCCCCAGCCTGGGAGATTTTCCAGATTTTCGCCAAGCCGTCCCGGCTCGCGGTCGCCAATAAACGGCCGGCATGACTGAACCGTAAGCGTCAAAGGGAGCACGTCTAGCGGTCGGGCGGCGGCATCGGCTAGGCTGACGGCATGAATCGATCATCAATCGGGCGCGCTCAATATTCTTCCGAGCAACGCGTGGCCTTGGTAAGAGAGTTCCGTTCGAGCGG
>ORJL011544888.1_pt1 | contig 34397 bp, 40 predicted proteins | sample 1779941 | NCBI WGS metagenome assembly ORJL01 (sample SAMEA104232317, study PRJEB22302) | groundwater metagenome | biome: forest; feature: aquifer; material: groundwater | place: USA | collected 2011-08-07 | depth 5.8 m | reverse complement strand
CGGTCATCTACGAGCGGCTCGAGGGATTGACCGACGCGAGCGACATGGCGGCCTTCGCCCTCGGATCTCTCGATCATTTCAGCGTCCTCCTGTCGATTTATCGCAGCGTGGCCGACGACGACACCTCGGCCGTGATCGACAAGTGCTCACCGTGATGCAGAGACCTCGCGGATCGCGCCACGTCAGCCATGTGCCACCACCGCCGCCGCGCTCCCGGTGCGTGCAGCGCGCGGGCCATGAGGGCGTCCGGCCGCAGGGGCGGGATCGCCAGACGCAGGGATGCAGTCGTCCGTCCCTCGTCAAGAGAACCATGGCCGTCGTCGTCGTCGGGGCGTTCGCTCTCGTCGTGATTCCCGCGGGCGTCGGCGCCCCCGCCCCCGAGCTTCGATGGTCGCTCATCGCCCAGCGGCCACACGACCCCCAGGCCTTCACGGAGGGGCTGGTTGCGTACAAGGGCGTGCTGCTGGAGAGCACCGGACTCGCCGGGCGATCATCGGTTCGACGCGTCAACGCGACGACCGGACGCGCGCTGATGGTGCGTCGCGACCCCCGGGAGATCTTCGGAGAGGGTCTCACGGTCCTTCACGGCACGGCGTGGCAGCTGAGCTGGAGGAACCACCGCATCTTCGGCGTGGACCCCACCGCTCTCGACGGACGAAGCGACCGTCCGTACCCCTACGAGGGGTGGGGGCTCACCACCGACGGGCGCAGCCTCATCGCCGGTGACGGCACGGCGACCGTGCGATGGATCGACCCCTCCACGCTCCGTACGCAGCGGCAGGTGACGGTGACGAACGACGGTGTGCCCGTGACCTACCTGAACGAACTGGAACTGCTGAACGGCGTGCTGTGGGCCAACGTCTGGCAGAGCGACCGCATCGCCCTGATCAACCCCACCAACGGGCATGTGCGTGCCTGGCTTGATCTGGCCCCCCTGCGCGCGCGTCTGCCGCGCCCGGGAGAGGTGCTGAACGGCATTGCCCGTGACCCCGAGACCGGCGGTGTGGCCGTGACCGGCAAGTACTGGGCGCGCATGTTCGTGATCCGTCTCAGGGATTCGCTGCCGAACCCCTGAGACGCAGCACCCGTGACCGATCACGCTGAGGGAGCGATCACCACCTGCGGGATCTCGCGGCTGTCCGACCACGGTCCATTCCGAAACAGGTCCTTACGGTGATGGATCAGGCGATGATGCGCCAGAAGCGTGGCTGGAACGGTGGGGGGTCCGGGGGGCCGTCCTCGCCGCTCGGGACGAGATGCACGCGACCCTCGGTCTCAAGCCGTGTGAGGGCGTGAAGGAAATGCTCGGGCGCCAGATCTGGCCCGGCGTCGGTGGCGACGCGCTCAAAGAGGAACGATTCGCGCACCGGCGCGCCGGACGTCCGAAGGTGGCCCAGTATCGCCTCATGAAGTGGGGCGTCGGCGTTGGGCGCCATGCCTCTCCCTTCCGCATCGTCCATTCCTGACGAGGCTACCCCACTTGGGCTCTCCGGTGACCCCCCGATGGACGGCGCCCGGTCACTGGCCTCCACACGGCGGCACGACCACGGCGGGAATGCCCCCATCCACGCATGAACGCGCCCCAACTGCTCGTCGTGCACGACGATGACCTGGGAATGGACTATGGAGGCGACCATCCGACCGATCGCCGCCGGCACCGCCTCGCGGTCGCTCTCGCCCGCGAGGCGGGCGTGCTCGACGCCCCGGGGGTTGAGATGTTCCCCGCGCGCGGGCCCATGGACGACGAACACCTCGCGCAGATGTTCGCGCCGGCCTTCATCCGTGCCATACGGGGGTACAGCGCAACGCCCGTCCTCGCCGCCACTCCCGAGGCGCGTCAGTGGGGGATCGGCGGTGACATCGATGCCTACAAAGGAATGCACGAGGACTCAGCGCGTCTCTGCCAGGCGGCATGGGATGCCGCGTCGGCCGTGGGGGAGGGACGCGCCCGATCCGCGATCGTGCCCGCCGGGGGTGCGCACCACGGCGTGGTGAATCGCGCATGGGGATTCGGCATCTACAACGACACCGCGGTGGCCGTGCATGCACTCCGGGCCGCGGGGGCCGAGCGCATCGCGTACGTGGATATCGACGTGCACCATGGCAATGGCACCCAGTGGATCTTCTGGGACGACCCGGGGGTCCTGACGCTGTCCGTGCACGAGAGCGGCAACTTCCTGTTCCCGGGGTCCGGGTTCCCGTCCGAGATCGGCGGTCCAGGCGCGGAGGGGTCGGCGATCAACGTGTCCCTCCCGCCGTACGCCGGGGACGATGCCTACCGTCGCGTGGTGGCCGAGGTGGTGGAGCCCGCGGTCCGCGCCTTCCGGCCCGACGCCATCGTGAGCCAGTGCGGCGTGGACCACCACCACGCGGACCCCCTCGCGCACATCCTCACGACGATGCCCCTGTACCCGGAGATCTGGCGGTCTCTCCACGCGCTCGCGGCCGACTGCTGTGATGGGCGCTGGGTGGTGCTGGCGGGAGGCGGGTACGACCCGTGCACCGCGCCACCGCGGGCCTGGGCGTCGCTGATGGCCCGGATGGCCGAGGTCGACCTTCCGCGTGAGACCCCCGCGTCGTGGCGCGCCATCGCCGCTGACGCGGGATGTGCGGTGCCCGCCACCGGCTGGACCGATGACCCGGGGCCCGAACCCGACGCCACGAGAGACGCCCGGGCCACGGCCGAGGTCGATGCCGCGATCGCCGAGACCCGCTCGGTATCGACGCTGCTGGGAGCCTGACGACAAGGAGAACCCGGCGCGCGCGCGAAAGCGCCTTTCGTGGCGACAACAAAGAAGACGCTCTTCCCCCCGATGGAACTCAGCAACCCCGGCTACGACTTCTTCATCGTCGTGGTCACGATCATGTCGATCATCAACTGGGCCCTGCTGATCCTCCCGATCGGGGCGGGGAGGGAGATCAAGAGCCTGCTCTGGCTCATGCAGCCCCTCCTCACCGTGATCTTGCTCATGGACTTCGGTATCCGGCTGCACCGCTCCCGCCCGGAGCGCTGGGTGTACATGAACCGCAACGGGGGCTGGTTCGACCTCGTCGGCAGCCTGCCGTACGGGGGAGTCCTCCGGTTCTTCCGCCTCGTGCGCGTCACCGCCGCGTTCCGGCATTTCGGGTGGCGCAACGTGCTCACCTGGCTGGTGCGCCACCGTGCACGCGGGACCCTGTTCCTCGTGCTGTCACTGCTCCTCATCGTTCTCGAGGTCGGTGGGCTCGTGGTCCTGCACTTCGAGGCGGGCGCGCCCGGCGCCAACATCGAGACCGGGCCCCAGGCCCTGTGGTGGGGCGTCGTCACCGTGTCAACCGTCGGATACGGGGAGTACTACCCGGTGACCGCCGGTGGCCAGATCGCGGCCGCCCTCATGATCTTCTCGGGCGTCGCGATCATCGGCATCTACACGGCGTGGGCCGCATCCACATTCCTTGGCGCCGAGAGCCGCGCCGAGGAGGTGGATGCACAGGAGTCGGCGCAGGAGTCATCTCAGGGTGGGGCTGCTGTCCGGCCTCGGCCCCCCGCTCCGCTGCGGCGCGGGTCTGCACCGGCCGTGCCCGCCGCCGCCGCGGTGGAGCCCGCCGTGCTGGCGAAGATTCACGATCGCCTTGATCACCTCGAGAAGCTTCTCACCGAGAGCCTGCGTCGTCACTCGTGAAGTGACCGCCAATGCGGGTCGGGTGGCGCACGACATCACGGCCATCCACCCAGACCTCCCCGGGATCCCCGGGTCCACGGATGCCGGCGTCATGGGCGCACGAGCCCGTCCGGCTGTGGCAGGACGACGCCCCGAGGCATCGCGTCCGACATCGAATCGCTGATCAGGGAATGCTCACGCCGTCGGATTGAAGTTCGCGTGTGACGCCATGCGCCACCGAGTGCCCGACCAGACGAAGGTGGAGAGGCGCGGGGCCGGGGCCAGCCCGAGCAGTTGCCCACCCACCGTCTCGCTGGTCTGCACCTCCCACCGCACCACCAGAACGCCCGGCGCATATTCCGCATGCAGCGTGGTGATGGCGAAGGTGCGAACCACGGGAAGCACCGCCAGATACTGCTTGCGTGTGGCCCAGGTACCGGAGGCCCGCTGCACCACGAATGCAGGGGACAGGAGCGTCTGCAACTTCGCCGAATCACCCGCCTGCAGGTCGTTCATGAACCGCTGAACGAGCTGATAGCCGGTGATCTGCGCATTGCGCAGGGGCGTCGGAGCGGGAGCGGAGAACGCCACGCCCGACATCATGAGCGTGCATGCAAGAACGGGTGCGGCGACACCGCAGAGCCTCAGTCTCATCACCCGAACCCTACTCACGAGATGCCGACCACGGGTATACATCGGCAGTGACCAGGCCGGCCATTCCCGACGCCCACCATCTGCATCCGTCAACGCGCACGACCGATCTTCGTCCCATCGCACGAACCGGCCCGTAGATTTGTCGGCATGCCCGACGAACGTCCCCTGCTCAATCTCGACCCCACGCTTCTGGAGGAGGCGCGTGCGGTCGTGGCCCAGGCCCTGTGGTTGGCCGCCTCTCGCCTTGCGCGCTCATCTGCTCTTGAGGACGCCATGTGCGTCGCGTGTCTGGGCGACGCCACCGAGGGGCTCGGATCCCCCGGGGAGCCGGGAGTGCGCTGGCCCGGGGCAGACCTCGAGGGCCCCATCCGCGAGGCGGCACGGCGCATCATCGAGGAGGCCGCCCAGCACACGGGCGACGTGTCCGAGTGCGCCGGCTGGTGGGATGAGCAGTCCGCACGCGCGGAGCGCCTGCTCACGGCGCTCGCCGCGCGCCGCCGCCCTTAGAACCCGTTTCGGAATGGACCGCGGTCGGCCTGCCGCGAGGATCCCGCGAGGCACGGACGCAGGGAGGGGGTGATGCCTCAGGGCATCACCCCGACCGAGGACACCGCATCGCGATGATTCGCCGCGCGCAGACGGTCGTGGCCACCGTTCTGAAACGGGTTCTTAGTCCTCGCGACGCCTGGGGACCCCCGCGAGGATTGCCTCGACGATGCGCCGGGGTGCGTTGTTGAGCATGGGGAAGAGGCGGGACCGGCGCGGAAGGCGCACGGTGCGCCGACCCCGTTCCACGGCCCGCACGGTGTGACGGGCAAGCGAGGTCACTGGAACGTCGACGAGGAGCCCCAACCGGTGGAAACGGCGGAACGACGCCTCGGTGGGTGCGTATGAGGTCACCGAATCGGCCATGTCCGTTGGGGTGACCAGCCCGGGCTCGACCACGGTGAAGCCAACGGGCAGACCCTTCATCTCGAGTCGGATACCGGCGGTCAGGTGCGTGACGAATGCCTTGGTCGCCGCATAGACCGCGATTCCGGGGAACGTGCCGACTCCGGCGAGCGACGAGATCTGCACCACGTGCCCGCGGCCGCGGGCGATCATCCCGGGAAGGACCTGACGCGTCAGTTCGGCCACGGTGATCGCGTTGAGCCGCACCATCCGTTCGATGTCCTCGGGTGCCATCTCGAGAAATGCGCCGGTCAGGTCGATTCCCGCGTTGTTCACCAGCACGTCAACCGGCCCCGCCTCGTCCTCGATACGGGAGATGAGGCCCCGCACCGCATCGGGGTCGGTGAGGTCGGCCGGAACCACGCGGCCGCCCGTGCGTGAGGCGACCGCCTGAAGCCCGTCGATCGATCGAGCCACGAGCGTGACTCCGGCCCCCCGTGCCGCAAACTCATCGGCCAACGCCGCGCCGATTCCGCGCGATGCTCCGGTGATGACCACGTGCGAACCCCTGATATCCACTGCGCCCCCTGTCCTCGCCCCGGTAATCTCGACCGGCGCGACCGCAACCATGCCGAGCACCATGAGTATGGTCGATGCCATGCAAGGAGGCAGTGCGACGCCCGATCGAGATGCATTCTCCGACTGGCTCCGACCGGCAACGGGAACCCTCGTGCGGCAGCTCGTGGAGCACGCCCCGTTCGTCATCCAACGACGGGTCGACCTCGGCTCCGGCGCATGCCGCCTGACGCGCCACAGGGGAGCCACGTCAACGTCGTTCCGGGTCCTGCGATACGGGGGGAGGCCGGACCACGGCGTTTCCTGCCACGTCATCCACCTGGAGGACGTGGCCGATGGCGAGCACTACATCCTCGACACCGGCCAGATGGGGCCGGGATTCCCGCCCGGGGACTTCGCCCTCGTCAGCCCGTGAGGGGATCCGGACCGAGCCTCCCACGCCCGTGCGGGGCTGCGAGGTCCGGGCCATCTGAGACGGGCACGATCCCTGATGGGTTCAGCGCACCGTGCGTGCCGTAGTAGTGGCGCTTGATGTGGTCCATGTCGATCGTCTGCATGACACCTGGGATCTGGGCGATATCGCGCACGTATCCGACAAGCGCCGGTGAGCTCGCGATCAGTCGCGCATTGCACTTGAAGTGGGTGTGGTAGACCGGGTCGAATCGAACAAGCGTCGTGAACAGGCGGACGTCGGCCTCGGTGAAGCGATTCCCCGCAAGCCAACGCGACTCGCAGAGAATGCCCTCAATACCTGCGAGGCCGGCCGCCAGGTCTTGCACGGCCTCGTCGTAGGCCTCCTGGGACGCCGCGAATCCCGCTCGATAGACGCCGTTGTTGATGCTTGGGTAGACGATGGCGTTCACCCGGTCGATCTCCGCCACCAGATCGTGCGGTCGAAGGACCGGCGTGGCGGCCGCCAGATCCCCAAATCCCTGGTCCAGCATTCGCACGATGTCCTCGGACTCGTTGCTCACGATGCGCCCGGAGGTCCGGTCCCACAGCGCCGGCACGGTCACACGCCCCGACCACGCGGGGTCGGTTGCGGCGTAGGCCTCGGAGAGGAACTGGAAGCCGTTGACCGGATCAGGCCCATGCCCTCGCCCGGGCAGAAATGCCCACCCGCGATCATCCCGAATGGGATCAACCGCCGACATGCTGACCACTTCCTCAAGGCCCTTCAGCAGGCGCGCGATGATCGTGCGGTGCGCCCACGGGCACGCGTACGACACATACAGGTGATACCGACCACCCTCAGCGGGATACGTCGAGGACGGGTCCTCTTCGACCACCGAACGGAAGGCGGATGGCTGACGCACGAACCGCCCGGCGGCGTCGGTCTCCGCGACAAACTGCGGACGATCTGACATCCCCCGGAGAGGCGACCGTGGCGCAGTCGGGCCCTCATGGCCCGGCTGCGCCACAAGGGCGTCAGGCGGCGAGGAGGCCGTCGCGCTTCGGCTTCTGCAGGCGCTCAAGGTGGCGATGGGACGGACAGTAGTCAGACCCCGTCACGGGCATGCGCTGGCAGGCCTTGCCCTTGCGGTTGCTGGCGCGGCAGCGCAACAGATCCGCGCTTCCGCGCTCGACGATCTCCTGGTCCAGATACTCGAGGGCCCCGGCCATGTTCGCCTCGATGATGTCGTAGACCAGCAGCTGCCGACTCACCGGAAAGAGCGCACGCACGTCCGAGAAGAGGCTCGCACCGGGGCGTGCGAAGCGGCGGTGATCACGTGCCAGGCGTTCCACGGTGCGTTCGCACGCTGTGAGAAGCAGGCGCTGCGAGAGCTCGGGCCGCAACTGGGCCTGAAGAAGGTGTGGCCGGAGATCGCGGTAGATGGCGCGGGAGTACCGGTACATGGCAGTCACCTCGGGACGCCGACGAACAAGGGATCGGCCGGAGCGCTCTGACGGGAGACAGAACGCGGGCTGCGTGCGGACGCCAGCAGGTTGACGCCATCGCTCACCGACGGCCGTGCTGGTGGGAAGTCTGCAACGTTGAGTTTATCCAACAACTCCGTACATGCCCCATCAGGGTTCTGACATGACCAATCCCTCGCTCCGAGCGGGAACTCGTCACCAACACCCTGAAGACACCCGCGGGGCCCGCGTGGGCGCGTTAGGCCGCGGCTGGTGGGGGGGTGGGGGGGATGGGGGGATCGGCGCTCTCGGTCGCCGCACCAACAGCCGCGGAGTCCTCGGGCAGCGGCTCCGAACCGCAGAGCCTGCAGTACCGGCGCCCGGTGACGCCATCCACGCGCACCTGAGGACAGCGATCGGGATCGTCCCAGAGGCAGGAGAGAGGGCTCATGACCATTCCACGATTGTGCCAGAGCGAAGCGCGTCGTGGCAGGCCTTCCGGGCGCGCCTGGTGGGAGAATGAACGCATGGGAGCCGAGACACCACGCGTACGGATCGACAAGTGGCTGTGGGCGGCCCGGTTCTTCAAGACTCGCGCGCTGGCCACCGAGGCCGTGCAGGGCGGCCGGGTGCATGTTGAGGGTCAACGGATCAAGCCGGCCCGAGACGTACGCATCGGTGAGACGATCGAGATCACACGCACGGGATCGACGCCGATGTGCGTTGTCGTGCGGGCGATCTCCGCGTCCCGTGGGCCCGCGACGATCGCCCAGGGGCTCTACGAGGAGACACCGGAGAGCCGCGTGAATCGCGAGCGCGATGCCGAGATTCGACGCATGGCACCGGCACCGCCGGGCGCGGGCCTTTCCGGACGGCCGACCAAGCGCGACCGCCGCCGGTACGACGATGCCCGGCGAGCGGAGGGCTCCTGACCCGGCCATCCGTTTTCATCAAGACCGATGGCCTCCGCGGCCGTGGTGATGAGAACGGCTGGCGGCGGTGATCGCGCTGCGTGCAGCGACCCCCGGCGAATCCTCAGGCTCGCGTGCTCGGGCCTGAGAGGGACTGCGCGCGTGGCATCAGCGGCCGCCACCGTGCAGAGAGATGATGTCGCGGTCCGGACGATCGGTCTCGGCCCGCCGACGATTCTCAATGCGGATGGCCCAGGGCTCGGCGAGCACCGGCCAGCGCTCGAGTGCCTGCTTGTGGCGCAGGAACCAGAGCAGCTCCGGCCGGGTGCGATCACGCGCCGTATGGAAGTGCGGATCCGGCATGGGGTAACTCTGCCGGGGTTCACGGGCAATGGCGAGCACCGGCGGTGTCTCTGTGCCGCGTGCCCCTTCTTTGCGTAAATCATCGTTATGCACTTATCGGAGGAGCCAACGGTCACGCCGACGCCCCCTGAGGCCTCATGCGTGCCGCGATGCGCCGCCACGGCTGCAGAGGAGAACATGGTTCGCCTCCTCCGCGTAGAACCGGGCGCATCCCGATCGCGGGGAACTCACCGTGAGAGGGTCCCGGTCAACCGCAGGTGACCAGGACGCTACTGCTGCGGCCGTTTGTGCTCGATCGTGATCAGGCCGGAATGGATCCAGCCGCCGTCGGCGGATGTGAACCCTCCGTCGACCGCCTGCTGGCCGCCGTCGACGGGAAGGTCGAATGCCATCGGTGACGGGCCGAGCAATGATGGCCCGACCATCCCCGTGGTGGGTGGGCTGTCGGGGCACTGCACGGTGGCCTTCGCGTCAAGCGTCGCCGAGCCATCCCACGTGACGTGCAGGCGCCCGGCCGGCGTGATCGAGAGCTTGAAGGTGATGTTCCCCGGGATGGCCGGTTCGGCCGCAAACGTGCACGGGATCTTGCTGGTGAAGGTCACATCCTGGTAGCTCGCCGTGGTGGTCCCATTGAAGACAGTCGGCGGCACGTTGCCGGTCTTGACTCCGGTGGCGGTCAGCGTCGCCCTCAGCGTCCCGGAGGCGTTGTGGGTGGCGAAGGTCCCATCTGTGAAGACCACCAGGTTGATGAGGTATCTGTCGCCGCAAAGACCCTCACGGACGTTCTTCTGGATCTCCTTGAGCTCTTTGAGGCTTCTCCCCGCCTCCTCGTTCAGCAATTTCTCGATGGTGGCGCGGAACGCCTTGTCCGCGGCCGCCGTGGTTCCCTCGAACCCCGAGGTGCGAACGTTGGTGGTGATCGTCGCGCCCGTGAGCAGTCCGGTCGCGGGGTCCATCGTCCCGGTCAACGTGCCCGAGGCGACCGCCCGTGTTCGGGATTGGAAGAAGGCGAGTACGCCTGCGGACCTCGAGTAGTCGAGACTCGCGGTCACAGTCAGAGGAAAGGGCTTGGAGGTGCCGTCGGGCCCGATCCGCGCCTGCCCGGTGGACTTGACGGCCACGGTCGCTCCCTCCCTGACGGTGCCGAGATGGACCCGTGTGGAGCCGAACGTCGTGGAATCAGTGGACCCCACGTTGATCGCCCCGCCGACCTCTGCCGCCCCGGTCGCAGTCGGGCAGGGCTGGCGCGGTGTGAACTGGATGTCCTTCAGACGAAAACTGTGGTCCGTCGTGGTCCCGGTGCCGTCGTCCAGCGTAAAGCCGACCTCGACGTCCATCGTCCCGTTGCCGCCTGCCGGGTTGGGGCGCCCGGTGAGGCCAAGTTTCATCGTCAGGGTCTGGCTGTCGACTGCGACGGTCTTGCTGATCGACCCGCTGACGGAGCCGTCCGCGTTTCGGGTGATCGACGACGGCCCGTCGCCGGTCGCGTGGACGCGGGCGTTCGCCGTCTGGCCCATCGCCGCACGTACAGCAGCGGTCAACTCCGCTTCGCCTGCGGTGTAGGCGCTCGTCGCAGCCGCAGCCAGCCGTGGCCGAATGGCGTTCGGGACGACCCGGCCGTTCTTCTGGCGCAGCTTGACCGGATAGCCCGCCAACGCGCGCTGGAACGCCGAAGCCCCCGGACTGACCCGCGTCGCGCGCTGGCGGTAGGCCTTCGCCGCAACGCAGGCGCGCTTACCGTTGGTGACGCGGGTGATCTTGCCCTTCGGGCACTTCCTCGGCACGGCCGACGACGCCGGACCCACACTCACCAGCAGCGCCGCCAGTACGACCAACGCGCACACCCACCCGAACCGCCGCCTCATGATCGCCTTCCTTGTCGCCCAGCGGCCCGAGAATCTCGCGCAACCTAGCATCGGGTCGGTCGCCAAGATTGACCCCGCCGGGACGGTGCCGTCTTGACCACCGCCGACTTCGACCTTCCTACCCTCGCCCCTCGGTCAGCGAGAAATCCTCGATCAGGGGCGGCCGAGACTGAACCCGCCAGCCTCCTCGAGCGCCGCAATGCGGGCGGCCATCGGCGGGTGCGTCTGGAACATCCCGCCAAGGCTGCCCAGGAGCCCGCGGCCCTTGACCAGCGGCGACTCGATGTACAGATGCGCCGTGGCGCGCCCCAGGTGGCGGACCTGCCGTGGATCGTCATCCAGAATCGCCAGTGCCCGCGCCATGCCCTCGGCATCCCCGGTGATCTCGGCCGCCGACGCATCGGCCAGGAACTCACGGCGCCGGGACAGCGCCATCTGGATCATGGCCGCTCCAATCGGCGCGAGCACCAGGGCCACGATCGTCCCCACCACGGCAAGAGGGTTCGCGTTGTCCCGATTGCCACCGAAGATGAACACGCGCATCAGGATGTCGGACAGGATCACCAACACCCCCACCAGCACCGAGGTGAGCGCCATGAGCTTCACGTCGCGGTTTCGCACGTGGGAGATCTCGTGTGCCATCACCGCGGCGAGTTCCCTCGGCGGCATGATCGCCAGCAGACCCGTGGTCGCGGCCACGTAGGCATGGTCGGGGTCGCGCCCGGCCGCGAAGGCGTTGGGCGCCGGGTCCTCGATGATGTAGACGGCGGGCGTCCTGGCCAGCCCGGCCCCCACCGCGGCGGCCTCGACGGCCTGCCACAGCTCCGGGTGCTGGTCCCGGGTGATGGGATGCGCGCCAGCCAGCGCGGCGACCATTGCACCGGCCGAGAACCAGCACACGATCCCATAGATGATGAGGCCGACCCCGATCAGGATGAGCACCGGCACGTCAACGGCGAGCGATGCCGCTGCCACGACCAGAGCGATCAGCACGCCGAAGAGGCCGAACAACACGAACGTCCGCCAGCGGTTCGAGCGAATCTGCTGCTGGAGGGTCACCTCCTACTCCCCAAACGACACCTTCGGTGCCTCGCGAACCGCAGCGTCCTCTTCCTCGAAGAACTCGGCGGGCCCGAAGTTGCCGAACTTGGCGACGAGCACCGTGGGCACCGTCACCTGCTGGGCGTTGTACCGGCCGACCGTTGAGTTGTAGTAGCGCCTGGCCGCCGCGAGCATCTCCTCGACGTTGGCCAACTCCGTCTGCAACTGCAGGAAGTTCTGAGAGGCCTTCAGGTCGGGATAGGCCTCGGCCACGGCGAACAGGCCACCGAGCGCTCTTCCCAGGGCCGTGTTGGCGACAGCGGACTCAGCCGGCCCGTGCGCCGACAGGGCGCTCGTGCGGGCCTCGGTCACCTTCTGGAACACGCCACTCTCGTGCGCGGCGTACCCCTTGACGGTCTCGATGAGGTTCGGGATGAGGTCGTAGCGGCGTCGCAACTGGACGTCGATGTTGGACCAGCCCTGCTGCGTCTCCACCCGAAGACGTACGAGACGGTTGTACAGCGCCACCAGCCACACGACCAGCAGCACGACAACGACGATGACGACTATTCCCCAGATCATGCGGCGGATGATCGCATGTCCCGGCGGCGCGCGCCGGACAGCCGGTCACGCGGTGACGCGTGCTCCCCCGGGATCACCGGTCGCGCAGAGATCCGCCAGAGCCGACGCGATCTCGGTCACCCGCCTGCCCCCCACGTCGTACGTGCCGATGCCCTGGAGTTCGCGCACGATCCGGCTCTCCACGACCGTGGAGATGACGAGCGCGCCATCCGCACCTGCGAGATCCTCCACTCGACGCTCACGCATGTGCAGTGTCGTGACCTCGGCGATGAGTCGCCGCGTGATCGAATCGAGCACGCCAAGTGCGAGCGGCGGTGCCACGAGGTCGTCGCCCTCAAGCCACACCAGGCTCGCCACGGGGCACTCGAGCACCAGCCCCCGATCCGCCTCCACGAACAGCGCCGTGTCGGCACCTGCGGCGGTGGCCAGACGCGCCGCCTGCATGTTCGCCGCGTAGCTCAGGGTCTTGGAGCCCACGAGGAGCGGTGTCACGCGGTGCCGCACGGGGTGCACAACCCACCCCCCGGGAGCCTCCGGGGTCAGCGCCTCCTCGCGCAGGATGCGGTGCCCGCCACGGGTGAGGATGACCCTGAGGCCGCATTCCGGGACCGACGCCGCAGCGGCGATCTCGGCGATCTCGGTGGCGATGAGCGCCCGATCGAATGCCAGGTCCACCCCTCCGGCGGACGCCTGCATGCGATCCAGGTGTGCCTCAAGCGTGCGCGGCATCCGCCCATACAGCCGGAGCCCCTCAAATACCCCGTCTCCGCGAACCAGGCCATCGTCAAGCGGAACCACCGGGGTCTCGCCATCGGGCACCAGCCGGCCATCGATCATCACGCGTGTGCTCATGGCGAAAGTGTGCCTCATGGGATGCCCGTCAAGCCTTGCCCCCATTCATGAACCCGCCATCGAGCGTGCGCGGCAGCCGCGTGAACCGACCCGAATCACCTCATCGCCCGGCGTGTCGCGATCGTCACGTTCCCCGGCCGACACCCGGGTGCATCGGGTGCCGTTGCCCGAGGGACACGGTTCGACCGCGCGCGCCTCGCCCTACCCCCGCAGGGCGTCGGTCGAGGCGTTCGGCAACACGATTCCCAGCCTCACCCAGTCGCCCCGCACGCCCCCACTGCGGAAGTCGGCGAGACCGGCCGCACGGCAGTCGTCATCCGGGTAGATCATCACCATCGCCGACGGGCGGCGCTCCAGACCGGACACCTCATCGTCGGAGAGCCCGAGGATCACATCGAGGTCGAGGGCCAGGGGAGCGGTGAGATGCACCCGGGCGATGACCTGTCCACCCTCTCGCACCACGACCGCCTCGCCCTTGGGGCCATCCTCGTCGGCGTACAGGGCGGCAAGCGCGGGGTGTGCGTCACCGGCCAGCCGACCATGTACGAGCGCGGGCGACTCCGGGCGACTCATCAGGATGATGCTCGAATCCTCGAGCCTCACTGCAGCGTGGGAGTCAGTCATGGCGAGGCACTCTACCCACGCCCCAGGGTCTATCGTGGCCCCCGAACGCCCATGGCCACCCCCGAAGGCGATACCGGCGATCTCGCCGCCGCACTGGGTCACCTTGTGCCCCATGCCCTGGGCCCCGCTCCCGGGACGTCGGCACGTGTCGCCGTCTCGGTCATTGGCGACCCCGTGCGAGTGCGGGCGGCGTGGGTCCTTCCCGACGGCACCGTGGTCGCCCGGATCGGGTGCCCCGCGGGGGTGCCAAGTCCCGTCAGGCCCGTCATCGCCTCGGTCGTCGAGGTGGCAGCGAGCGGAGTCTCGGACCACGTCGTGCTGGGGCGTGTCGCCTCGGGGGTCACGGGGGCGCGCATCATCCTCACGCAACCCGATGTCATCGACACGCTCGCCGGATCGGACGGGATCATCGCCGCCCGCATTCCCGCGGATGCGCATGTGGTCGCCATCGAGGCCCTGGATTCTGGGGGCGAGCCACTCGGTCGCCTCGAACGCGCGGGCATCGCACGCCTGCGCACGATCGCCGGACGCCTTGAGGGACGCATGGGCGCGACCCACGGAATGGCAGCCGGTTTCGGGGCGGGAGACACCGTCCAGGACCTGCCAACCGCCGAGATGGAAGCGGGGTTCACGGCGCTTCTTCCGCGGTGGCTTCCCGAGGGGCTCGTCGCGAGTCTGGTCAGAGTCGAACCCGATGCGGCATACCCCTTCGCACCGCCGTCCATCGCCATGTCCTGGACGGGGTCGGACGAGTCCCGTGTGCTCATCCGACAGGGCCCCGCTCCGCTGGCCGTGCCGGAATTGCCCGACGCACAAGGGCGTGCCGTGGATATCGGCGGACGCATGGGCGTCATTCGCGGGCGGGGGATGAGCTTCCTGGTGTGGGAGACCCTCACCCGGGCATTCGGCCTGCAAGCCCACGGGTTCCCCGACACGGAGGCGGTCGCCCTACGTGTGGCGCGCTCGATCCCGGAATCACCGGCGGATTCGCGCTCGATGACATAGCCTGACGACATGGCCGACGCCTACTCCCATATCGCCTGCTGCATCGATGGTTCTCCGGCGGGCGACGCCGCCCTTGCCAGCGCCATCCGCATGCACGCGCTCGGCCCCGGCCGACTCACGCTGGTGCACGTGCTGGAGGCCGGCGCCTTCTACACCGGATTTCCGTCGGAGGATCTGGAGGATGGGGGCGCCAGGGCACGTGCATGGCTTGAGCGGACGCTCGCCCTCGTACCGGGTGCCGAGGGAGTCATCCTCGAGGGGCATCCCGCCACCGTGATTGCCGACTGGGCCTCTGGAGCAGGCGTGGACCTCATCATCGCCGTGCGCCACCGCGGGCGTGCAGAGCGTCTGCTGCTGGGCAGTTTCGCCCAGCACATCGTCTACCACTCGCCGTGCGCCGTCATGTTGGTGCACCCCCCTGCCCCTCCGGGGTAGGAGCCACCGCCCCCACGTCGAACGGAATCCCCGGACACAACGATCCGGAGGACACATGGCCGTTCACGCCCTCCCCGCACCCATGCGGGTCCACATGATGAGCCCCCTGAGCTTCAACGACGCCCAGGAGATCGGCGATCGAATCAAGACGGGGTCCCCGGTCTTCATGGACCTGCGCTCCGCCGACCAGCATCTGGTCGAGCGCCTGCGCGACTTCGTCGGCGGCCTCACCAGCGCCCTCGGGGGTTCGGTGACCGACATCGCCCAGGGAATCGTGCTCGTTGCCCCTCCCGGCGTTGCAGTATCGGGTGCCGCAAACTCCGAGTCCGGGACCGAGTCGCGCGACTTCGCGCACCACGCCCCGGTGACCCCGCTCTTCAGAAGCCTCTCCGCCTGACCCCGCACACCCCGCGGCTCCTACATCATCCACGATGGCCCGCGCCGGCCCGACCGGGCCCTTGCGCACCTCGCGGGCACCGTTTTCGCGTTCTCCCGGCCCCGTGCTGCTGCCATTCGATGACCCACGTGCCATCTCGTTCCCGACGGTGCTCTCTGCCAATCGCCGGGCCACATCGGTCCGTGCCGTATCGGGCCACGAACGTCGCTCAGGTGCTCAGCCCGCGCCACCCGCAGCAGCAGCCACGCTCTTCCGCGCCATGTGATCCTCAACCAGGAGCAGACCATCGGAGCCCGCCCGGTGCACCACCTGAAGGAGTTCGGTCATCGACGCGACCTCCTCCACCTGCTCCGTGACGAACCACTGCAGGAAGACCTCGGCGGCGGTCTCCCGATGCTCGCGCGCAAGGTGAACCAGATCCCCGATCCAGCGAGTGACCTGCTCCTCCTGGGCCAACGCCGCGGCAACGACCGATTCGGCGCTCTCGAACTCGGCGATGGGCGCCTCCTGACCGGGAATGCGCACCGGCCCGCCGGTGTCGGCGATGAAGCGCAGAAACCGCATCGCGTGGCCGTGCTCCTCGGCGGCCTGGCGCGCGAAGAACCCCGCAAGTTCCGGCAGCCCCTCGTCCTCAAACCACGCCGACATGGAGAGGTACTGGAAGTGCGCTGCGAACTCGCGGCCCATATGAGTGTTCAGCGCGTTGCTCACGACGGCGTCAAGCGGCATATCTCACTGCCCTTCCCACGAGGATCAGGTTCATCAAGTGTATGGGTCCGGCCCATCGCCCACCAGCCGACCGGTGGGCGATGGGCCACCCACATGGGGGCGGAGCCCCTGGCTCTGCATGACCCACCCACTCCCACCCCGCGGCGCGTCTAGCCGACCGGGCGCTTGCGACCATCCCGTGCGGCCTGCGCACGAAGTCTGCGGGCACGCTCGCTGCGCGTACCTCCCACGATTCCGGCGGTCACAAAGATCGCCCAGAACACGCCGTAGGTCAGGCTGCGCCCAAGCGGCTGGTTCAGGAGACCCAGATGAATGACCACGAGAAGGGCGAACGCCACGACGAAGGTGGTGACCACCTGGACGCCGATCGGCAGTTCCTCCCAGCGGATCAACAGTGCGGGACGTGTGTTCACGGGTCCGAGGATACGCGGCCCGGGTAGCGTGCCGCGCATGAACGGTGAAAAGGCATGGGAGAAGGCGGGCGCCTGGATGCGAACGCTCACGGACCTGGACGGCGCCGCGGCGGTGCTCGAATGGGATCGCGAGACCATCATGCCCCCGGGCGCTGCCGAGGCGCGGGGATCCCAGCTCGCGACCCTCGCCACCCTTCGGCACAGGGCGCTCGGCGATCCGGCGGTGGAGGCGTTCCTCGCCGTTCTCGCGCACGACGACGACCCTGTGCGCCACGCCTGCGCACGGCAGGCCGAGCGCGAGCGTCGCAGGGCTCTCACACTGCCCGAGGACCTCGTGCGCGCCCTCACCGAGGCGTCATCACGCAGCGTCGCGATCTGGACGGATGCCCGCCCTGCTGGGGATCTGCAGGCCTGGATCGATGCCCTGGAGCCGCTCGTCGCCCTCACCCGCGAGCAGGGCGATCACCTGGCGGACGGCGGCGACCGCTACGACGCCCTGCTGGACATGTACGAGCCGGGCACCACCTCGAAATCGCTCGCCCCGGTCATGGATGGCCTTGCCCACCGCGTGGGCCCGCTGGTGCGGGAACTCGCCGGGCGGGGCGGGCCGGCACTTCCCGCAGCCGGCTGGAGTGACTCCGGCCAGATCACCTTTGCGGCATCGCTTGCCGAGCAGATCGGTTTCGACCCCGCGCGCGGGCTGGTGGGGCGCACCGCCCACCCGGTTACCATGAGCCTTGGAGCTGGCGATACGCGCCTGTCCACGCGTGTCGACGCCTCGGACCCACTCTCGTCGATCATGGCGGTCATGCACGAGGGGGGACACGCCCTCTACGACCAGGGAATCCCCGCCGAGTGGCGTGGCACGCTCATCGGCGATGCGCCGTCTCTCGGCGCGCACGAGTCGCAGTCCCGCTTCTGGGAGAACCATGTGGGTCGGTCACCCGCCTTCTGGGAGCGCATCGCACCTGACCTTGCCCGAACATTTCCCGAGGCCGCCCAGGGCCTTTCGCCGATGGACTATGTGCGTGCGCTGAACCGGGTGGAGCGATCCCCCATCCGGGTCGAGAGCGACGAGGTGACCTACGACCTCCACATCGTGCTGCGGTCCCGGCTCGAGCGCGCGCTCATCATGGGAGACCTCCAGGTCGAGGATCTCCCGTCCGCCTTCGACGAGGGCCTTCAGGAACTTGTGGGGGTGCGCCCTGCGTCGACATCAGAAGGCGCCATGCAGGACATCCACTGGGCTGCCGGGATCTTCGGGTACTTCCCCACCTACACCCTGGGCAACCTCTACGCCGCCGCTCTGGCCTCGGCATTCGAAAGGGAGGTCGGCCCGATTGACGACGTGCTGCGTGCAGACGGCTTCGTGCCCTTCCTCACCTTCATGCGCGACCGCGTGCATCGACACGGGCGCCTCATGGACACGCCCGAGCTCATGCGCACCGCCACCGGCCACGACCTCTCGGCCGAGCCCTTCGCCCAGCACCTGGCCCGCACCTACGGTTCGGCCTAACCCGCGGCACGGTCAGGTCTCGGCGCCGACCGCCTCGCTGTCGAAGGTCACGAGGGACATCACGTCATTGCCCACGAGGGCCTCCCGACCGGGCAGGAAACTCAGCTCCACCACGAAGGCGATGCCCACCACCACGCCGCCGAGCTCCTCCACCAGGCGGCACTTCGCCGCCGCCGTGCCGCCGGTGGCCAGCAGATCGTCGTGGACGAGCACCCTCTGCCCCGGCCGGATGGCGTCGCGGTGAAGCTCCAGCACGTCGGTGCCGTACTCCAGCGCGTACTCCCGGCGAATGACCTCGTAGGGCAGCTTCCCGGGCTTGCGCGCGCAGGCGATTCCCACCCCGAGCTCCCGCGCGATGGCCCCGCCCAGGATGAACCCGCGCGCCTCGGCCCCGAGCACGACATCGACCCCACGCGGGCGTGCCCAGTCGGTGATTCCATCAACACATGCCGCAAGCCCCGCGGGGTCCTCGAAAAGGGGCATCAGGTCGTAGAAGAGAATGCCGGGCTTCGGGTGGTGCGGAATGCGCCGAATCGCTGCGTCGATGTCGTAGGTCACGTGTCCGCCGGGGCGGGTGGGGCAAGGGTGCTCACGACGTTGCGCAATTCCTGAACCAGCATCAGGTGTCGCACGTGGGATGCCAGGGCGGCGAGGGACTCCAGGGACTCAAGGGCCTCGCGCCGACGATCCGGATTGGGCGATCGCAGGCCTGTGGCGAGCACCTGTTCCAGCAGGCCCGCCTCGCGCTCTGCCGCCACCTTGAGCGTGCGCAGGTGCCGTGGCTCCAGACCGTAGGAGCGCAGCTCCACCGCCGCCTTGATGACCTCGCGATCATTGTCATCGAAGCCGTTGTCTCCGTTGACAAGACCGTATTGCTCCAGGGCCCGCACCAATGCCCGGTCCGCTCCCGACGCCGCCAGGATCTCCTCCAGGCCGAACTCCCCGATGCGCTCGGGGCCGGCCAGGTTCTCGCGCTTGATCCGGCGTGCCTGCTTGGCCACGCCGACGGACCCGGTGCGCGTGGCCTCGAGCTCCTCGCGGATCACCTTCAGCGGGAGGAACTCGTCGCGCTGCAGCCGCAGGATCGTCCTCAGGCGCTCGACATCGCGCGGCCCATAGAGCCGGTAGCCTCCGCTGGTGCGCCGAGGGGTGACCAGTTCCTGATCCTCGAGATAGCGCAGCTTCGAGATCGACAGGTCGGCGAACTCGGGCTGCAGGATTCGGCATACGGCCCCGATTGTCAGGCCTGCGGCGTGTGAATCGTCACCTGTGCCGAGGAGCTCGGTCTGGACGCCAGCCTGTCTCACACCACGAACACGAGTCGGAACTTGCCGATCTGCACCTCGGCGCCATCGGCAAGGATTTCCCCGGCATCGATGAGACGCCGATTCACGTAGGTGCCGTTGGTGCTCCCGCTGTCAACGAGCACGTGCCCCTCCGGCGCCTCCCGTACCTCGGCATGCTCCCTCGACACGGTGATGTCGTCGAGGAACACGTCGCACTCGGGCGAGCGCCCGATCGTGATGACCGCACCGATGAGTGGAAAGAACTCGCCCGTTCGGCCGCCGGGAAGACGCACGGCGAGGGCGGGCCCGAGCCGGGGGACGACCCCGCGAGGCGTCAGCCCCGAATCGAGCGGGGCGCCGATGGGACCCGTGTTCTGCGTGGCCGCACCGGCTTCCGGCAGGGTCGCACCGCAGGAACCGCAGAAGCGATCACCCTCGGGACGGGCCGCGCCGCACGACGGACAGGGGATCACCGCGCCGCCCTCCGGTGGGCACTGAATCTGTCTGTGCCGCGCCGCAGCGCGAGGGACCCTTCGTGGTGCATGGCGCGCTCCTCGAGGAAGGGTGTCCATCTTAGACGCGCAGCGCCTAACCCTCAAGCACCGGTTGAGGCATCCCCCACGTCGTGAGTGTGCGCGGTGTGAAGCCTCACCACGGCACGTCGCGCGTAGTTCGCGAAGGTGACGACCGAGAGGGCCACGGCCACCCACAGCAGCACGTCCACCCAGACGGCGGCGGTGATCAGCCCCAGCGCCACCACCATCATGTTGAGAGCGGAGCTGATCTTCCCCGCCATCTCCACACGCAGCCCGATTCCGCGGCGCACCAGCAGAACGAACCCGACCATGATCAGGGCGTCGCGAATCAGGATGATCGCCGGTCCGGGCCATGGAAAGCGCCCAAGGACGAGCAGGCCGATCAACCCCACCGCCATCAGCAGGCGGTCGGCAAGCGGATCGGCGATGCGCCCGAAGGAGGTCTGGGCGTCGAGCAGGCGCGCCAGACGGCCATCCACGAGGTCGGTGAAGGCCAGAACCGCAAACAGCACCGCGCCCGTCACGGACGTGGGCCCGGCCTCCGACAGCAGCAACCACAGAAGAAATGGTACGGCGATCAGCCGTGCCACGGTGATGGCGTTGGGGAGCCATCTCAACCGGTGGGCACGTGGGCTCAGCGGGTCCTCACAAAGTCGGGGCGAGAGGATTTGAACCTCCGACCGCCCGGCCCCCAGCCGGGTGCGCTACCAGACTGCGCCACGCCCCGAAGCGGTGCCGAGGCTACCACAGACAGCCGGCGCCTCAGAGTCCGGCGAGGTTCCGCCACATGGCGTGAACCGCTGCGCCGGCACCCTCCAGCGGTACCTCCGTGCGCTCGCCGTCCCGGCGCACCTGCACCTCCAGCGGGCCTTCCGGCAGCGTGCGCTTCCCGATGGTGATGCGCAGGGGGCACCCCAGGAGATCGGCCTCGACGAACTTCTCCCCCGGGCGGAGCCCGGGGCGATCATCGAGCAGCACCTCGAGCCCGAGATCGGAGAGCTCGGCCCACAGCGTGTCGGCGTACTGGCCCTGAGGGCTGTCGGAATCACCGATCAGCACGATGTGGACGTCGAACGGCGCGATGCCGGTGGGCCAGATGATCCCGTTCTCATCATGCCCCTGCTCGATCGCGGCCATGGCGACGCGTGCGGGACCGATGCCGTACGACCCCATGATGATCGCGTGCTCCTCGCCGTTCTGGTCCAGATAGCGCGCACCGAGTGGTTCCGAGTACTTGGTGCCCAGCTTGAAGATGTTCCCGATCTCGATCACGGGCACGAGCTCGATCGCGCCGCCGCCGTCCACAGAGACCTCGCCCTCGAGCACCGTGCGGATGTCAGCCGTCTCGGCCGTGAAGTCGCGCCCCAGCACCACGCCCTTCAGGTGGGTGCCGTCGCGGTTGGCACCGGTCACGTAGTGCCCCTGCTCGAGCGTGAGATCGGCGATGACGCGCACCCCCTCCCCCACTCCCACCGGCCCCAGCGATCCCGGATCCGCACCGAACCACTCGCGGATCTCCTCCGCATGAGCCGCCCGGTACGGGCCGATGAGGTGCGCCAGTTTCTTCTCATGCACCTGATGTTCGCCCCTCACGAGGGCAAGCACGGGGCCGGAGTCGGCCACGAGCACAACGCTCTTCGCGAGCAACGCCGGCTCCATGCCCGTGAACGACGCAAGCTCATCGATGCTGCCGATCCCCGGGGTCGGGAACTCCTCGGGTGCATCCGGCAGGTCCGGGAAGTCCGGTTCACGCGCCATGGAGATCGCGAGCTCGACATTGGCCGCATACCTACCATCGGCGGTACGGGCCACCACGTCCTCGCCCGCGGGGCTGGGGGCCATGTACTCATGCGCGCCGCTGCCGCCCATCATCCCGACGTCGCTCTCCACGCGGTACCACGTGATGCCACACCTATCGAAGATGCGTGCGTATGCGACGGAATGTGCCGCGTAGGAGCGCTCCAACCCCTCGACGTCACGATCGAACGAGTAGGAGTCCTTCATCGTGAACTCGCGCACACGGAGCATGCCGCTCTTCGGCCGCGGCTCATCCCGCAGCTTGGTCTGTATCTGGTACCACGACTGCGGCAGGTCGCGGTATGAGCGCAACTCGCGCGCGGCATGCCACGTGACGATCTCCTCGTGGGTCATTCCCAGCACCATCGTGCGCCCGCTGCGGTCCTCGAGCGAGAACTGCTCAGACAGACCAAAGCGGCCGGTGGTCTCCCAGATCTCGGCGGGGTGCATCACCGGCATCAGAAGTTCCTGGGCGCCGATGCGCTCCATCTCCTCACGGATGATGGACTCCACCTTGGCGATCACCCGCAGACCGATGGGCGTCAGGGTATAGAGCCCGGCCGCCAACTGGCGCACGAGCCCCGCGCGGACGGACAGGCGATGGCTCACGGCCTCGGCGTCGGCGGGATCGTCACGCACCGTCGGCCAGAAGCGGCCATCCAGGCGCCACGACCCCCGATAGGGAGATGCGGGCATGTGCCACGCGGAATCCCCGGTGCTCATCGCACCGCCTCGGTCGGCGCATATCGATCCTGCACGTAGCGCTCCACCATCGCGATGAAATCCTCCGCCAGCCTCGGCCCCTCAAGGGTGGTCACCTTCTCGCCATCCACGTACACGGGTGCCCGGGGCTCCTCACCCGTGCCCGGCAGGCTGATCCCGATGTCCGCTGCCCTGCTCTCGCCTGGCCCGTTCACGATGCAGCCCATCACGGCCACATGCATCTCGGCCACGCCGGGCCGCTCGGTGCGCCACACCGGCATGCGCTCCTCAAGATGGGCCTCGATGCGTTGCGCAAGCTCTTGGAACACGCTCGATGTGGTGCGCCCACAGCCCGGGCAGGCGGTCACATCGGGCCGGAACGCCCGAAGCCCGAGGCTCTGCAGGATGTCGAGACACACGCGGACCTCAATGGTTCGGTCGCCGCCGGGCTCGGGCGTGAGGCTGGCACGGATGGTGTCGCCGATCCCATCCTCCAGCAGCACCGAGAGCGCGGCCGTCGTGGCCACGATGCCCTTGGTTCCCATGCCGGCCTCTGTCAGGCCGAGATGCAGGGGAAGGTCGCAGCGCCCGGCAAGCAGTCGATAGACCCCCACCATGTCCGGCAGGCGGCTGACCTTGCACGACACCACGATGCGATCATGGGGAAGACCGATCTCCTCTGCCGCCTCGGCCGAGGTGAGCGCGCTCATCACCAGCGCCTCGCGAAGCACCTCGCCGGCGGACACGGGAGCAGCCTTCCGTGCGTTCTCCTCCATCCGGGAGGTGAGGAGTTCCGGATCCAACGAGCCCGCGTTGACTCCGATGCGCACGGGGCGGTCATGGTCGATCGCCGCCTGCACCATCGTGGCGAAGTTGCGGTCGTGACGTGCCCCACGCCCCACGTTGCCGGGATTGATGCGGAATTTGTCGAGCGCCTGGGCCGCCTCGGGGAACTCGCTCAGCAGCATGTGCCCGTTGAAGTGGAAGTCGCCGACCAGGGGAACCTCCACCCCGTGCACATCCCTCAGCCGCTCCCGGATCTCGGGCACCTTGGCCGCCGCCTCGCGGTTGTTCACGGTGATTCGCACGATCTCGGAACCCGCGCGTGCGAGGGCGGCCACCTGGGCCGCGGTCCCGGCGGCGTCCTTCGTATCCGTGTTCGTCATGGACTGCACGACCACGGGGGCGCCGCCCCCGATGGAGACGCCGCCCACGATGCAGCGCACGCTGGAACGTCGGGGGTTGCTCACGGCCGCGAAGTGTAGTCGGGGCGCCGCGCGCTAATGGAGCGTGAAGCCGTCGCCCGCCAGCTTCACGATGTCGTTCTGCAGGGCGAAGACGAACACCACCAGAATGAGCGCCCAACCAACCATGCCCGCTCGCTCGTACACCCGAGTGCTGATGGGCGAGCCCTTGACCCTCTCGATCAGGGCGAACAGGATGTGCCCGCCGTCGAGGGGGAAGATCGGCAGCAGGTTGAAGATGGCGAGAACGAGGCTGATGAGGCCGATGAAGCGGATGACCTCGGTCACGCCATCATCCGCAACCTGGTTGTAGACGGCCCCGATCGCCACCACCGACCCCACCTGATCACGCGCCTCCTGGCTCGTGAAAAGATTCCCGATGCCCTTTGCGTTCTCCTGGACGAGGAACCACGTGTAGCGCCCGGCCGTGGTGATCCCGCCAACGGCACCGGCCGAGTCGCGGGGGCCCGTCTTCACATCGAACTGCACACCGAGACGGCCGATTGGTTTGCCGTCCCCGGCCACGCTGAGCAGGGTCGCCGTCCTGGTGACCTGCGCGCCCGCGTGGTCATACCGCACGGTGACGGTGCGCCCCGGGTTGCCCTGAAGCTCGGCGCGCAGTCGCTCCGCCCCGCCCTGCCCCGAGGCCCGAACACCATTCACGGACAGCATCGTGTCGCCCGCCTTCAGCCCGATGGCCGCAGCCGGGCTGCCAGGCGTCACGGCCGACACGGCGCTGGTGGACTGGAATGAGGGAATGCCGATCCAGAAATAGATGGCGAAGCACAGGAAGGCCACGAGCAGGTTCACCGCGGGGCCCGCAGCGATGACCACCACCTTCTTCCATGTGCGCGACGCGTAGTACGCACGCGGAACCACCTCGGGCGGCAACTCATCATCCCGGGTCATCCCGGTGATCTTCACGTAGCCGCCCAGGGGCAACCACCCGATGCCGTATTCGGTCTCGCCACGGCGGAACTTGGCCCACGGCTTGCCGAAGAAGATCGAGAAGCGCTCCACCCGCATGCCGCACCACTTCGCGGCCACCATGTGCCCCGCCTCGTGCACCAGCACGAGGAACATCAGCACCAGCACGAACGTGAAGATGTTGACGCCCAGCATCAGCGCACCACCGCGGTCCCCGCGACCTCGCGCGCACGTGCGTCGGCGTGCAGAACGGCATCCAGCGAGTCCGCCGGGCCGGGGGGCACCTCATCCAGTGCCCTGGCGACGATCGCCGAGATGTCCATGAAGCCCACGCGCCCGTCGAGGAAGGCCTGCACCGCGACTTCGTTTGCGGCGTTCAGCACGGCCGGTGCGACCCCGCCGGTGCACCCCGCATCGCGCGCGAGAGCGAGGCATGGAAAGGCCTCGGTATCGGGGTCCTCGAACGACAGGTGCATTCCCGTGAGCGGCATCTGCTCGCGCTCGGGCGGGGGCGCGGGCCAGCGCAGCGCATAGCCGATGGGCACCCTCATGTCGGGCGGGCCCATGTGCGCCAGCAGGCTGCCGTCATCCAGCCGAACCATCGCGTGGACGGTCGACTGCGGATGCACCACCACCTCGATGCTCGCATATGGCAGGGCGAACAGGTGGTGGGCCTCAATCACCTCAAGACCCTTGTTCATGAGCGTGGCGGAGTCGATGGTGACCTTCGCCCCCATCGTCCACGTGGGGTGCGCCAGAGCGTCCTGCACCCGAACCTCACGCAGCGTCTCTGGTCCCATGCCCCGGAAGGGGCCCCCGGATGCGGTGAGAACGGCCGCGCGCACCCGGGCTGGGTCCACACCCTCGATCAACTGGAACAGGGCCGAGTGCTCGCTGTCGACGGGCACGAGGCCGGCGCCCGTGCGCGCACGCACGGCGGCGACTAGGTCGCCCCCGGCCACAAGGCTTTCCTTGTTGGCCAGCGCGACGGGGATGCCCCGCTCAAGCGCTGCCAGCGTGGGCTGCAGACCGGCCGCGCCCACCAGGGCGTTCAGCACGATGTCGGGATCGGCGGCGTCGATCAGCAGACCGAGGTCCGGCGTGTGCGGCACGCTGCCACCACCGACGGCTGCCGCGGTGGCCGACACCCCCCACCGCGATGCCTGGGCGAGCATCTCGTCCACCCGCGAATTGCAGGCAAGGCCGACGCATTCGAGGTCCGGAGCCGCATCGATCACGTCCAGCGCCTGTACCCCGATCGAGCCGGTGGAACCGAGGATGAGGACGCGCGTCACGCGTTCGAAGGTATCACCGGCCACGGGCGCCATCCTGCGGGTCCGGAAGCGCGGAACAGTGGTGGCAGGAGAGTCGACACCCTCTCGTCGCGGCGGCGGGGTGCACCGCGCATCGGCATCGCGCCTCAGGCGCCGAGGGCCTCGGCCGTCTCGCAGAAGGCCACCACCAAGTCAACTGATGCGTCCAGGTCGCGGGGGTCGCAGGTCTCCACCACCTGGTGCACATACCGCGTGGGGATCGACACGCATCCGGCGAGGGCGCCATCACCCGCAAGCTGCAACTCGCGGGTATCGGTGCCGCCCCGGGGCATGATCTCCAGCTGGTGCGGTATGCCCCGTTCATCCGCCACGCTCACGAGGTGGTCGATCACCACCTGAGGAACGATCACACCAGAGTCGTACACCTTGATGGCGGCACCGGCGCCGAGGGTGGTGATCCGCTCGTGCGGCTTCGCCCCCGGCCCGTCGTTGGCGAGTGTGATGTCGATGGCCAGTCCGATGTCCGGCTTCACCCGGGCAGCCGCCACCCGGGCCCCGCGCAGGCCCACCTCCTCCTGCGTGGTGGCCACTGCCACGACCTCGCACCCATGATCGCCCAGCCGCTTCACGGCCTCGATCATCACGTACAGGCCCGCGCGGTTGTCCAGGCTCTTGCACGTGATGAGATCGCCGAGCCGTGCGAGCGTGCGCTCACGCGTAACCGGATCCCCCTTGCGTACGAGTTCTCGCACGCGGTCCACCGACAGCCCGATATCCACGTAGAAGTCCTCGGCCTTCGGCAGCCGCTTCTTCTCCTCGTCGCTCATGATGTGGATGGGCTTGCTGCCCATCACGCCGAGCAGATCCTCGCGGCCGTGCACCATCACCCGCTGCGCCACGAGGGTCTTCGGGTCGAATCCGCCCAGAGCGATCAGGCGGATGAAGCCCTCGTCGTCAATGTGGCTCACCAGGAAGCCCAGCTCATCCATGTGGGCCGCCAGCATCACGCGCGGGCCGCCCCGGCCGCGCCGTGTCGCGATGACGCTCCCCATGGGGTCCACGCTCACCTCGTCAACGTGAGACGAGAGTTCCCGCATGACGACCTCGCGGATGCGGTGCTCCCGGCCAGGCGCACCGGGCGTCTCACAGAGGGTTGTCAGCAGGTCGATATCCATGTGTTCGAGCCTCTCCCCGCGGTTAGAGAACGAGCCAGGTCGTGGCGAGATACCCGGCGAGCGATGCGAAGAGCAACGAGTCGAAGCGGTCGAGAACCCCGCCATGCCCCAGCAGGATTCGGCCAGAGTCCTTCACGCCCGCATCTCGCTTGATCATCGACTCGAACAGGTCGCCCAGGTATGCCGCCAGGCAGATCACGACGCCCACGATGATCGACTGCCACCAGTCGATCCAGTCCATGTACAGACCGGCGAGCCACACACCGGCGGTTCCCGCGATGAGCCCGGTGATGAACCCCTCCCACGTCTTGCCCGGAGAGGTGCGCGGCGCGATGGGGCGGCGACCCCACGTCCGCCCGCCGACGTAGGAGGCCGTATCGAACACCCACACTCCGACGAGGAGGTTGGCGATGGCCCCGCCACCGTCGGGCAGGCCGCGCGTAAGCACCAGAACTCCTGCGGGCAACGCGATGTAGATCGCACCCATCAGGGTGACCGCCACCCTCAGGGTGACCTCGTCGCGTCGGGCGAGGAGAAGGCCGGCGGCGGCGGCGAGACCGAGCCCCAGCGCCAGCGCGAGGATCAGCGCGCGCTCGGGCGGCGTGACCCAGAGGCACAGAACGACAGCCAGAACGGCTGTCGCGTACCCCGCCCACCGCAGAGGCATGAACGCGGCGGTCAATGTGTAGAACTCGAAAAGCGCGCCGATCGCGACAGCCAGGGCGAAGAGGGCGAAGACCGGACCACCTATCACGACCGCGAGGATCACCACCGCAATCCCGGGCACCCCGATGATGAGGCGGCTCATCATCGGGCACCGAACCTGCGTGCACGGCCGGCGAAGTCGGCGAACGCCGCCTCGAGGTCCGCGGGCCCGAAGTCCGGCCACAGCCGATCCGAGAACACCATCTCTGCATACGCGGACTGCCACAGGAGGAAGTTCGAGAGCCGCTTCTCGCCGCTCGTGCGAATGATCAACTCCGGGTCCCGAAGGTCGGGGGCATACAGGTAACGCCCGAAGTCCCGTTCGTCGGCATCCGGCGCGGACTCGGCCACGAACCGGCGTGCGGCATCCACGATCTCGGCGCGCCCTCCGTAGTTCATGGCGATAAACAGGCGCATCCGCTGATTGCCCGCCGTCAGCTGCTCGGCCTCGGAGATCTTCGCGAGAAGGCGCGCATCGAGCGCATCGAGGCGGCCGATGAAGCGGATGACCACCCCTTCCGCGTGCAGATCGGGCACCTCGCGGTCGATCAGTTCACCGAAGAGGCTCATCAGGTCATCGACCTCATCGGGCGGGCGCGACCAGTTCTCGGTGGAGAACGAGAAGACCGTCAGATCCTTCACACCCAGATCTCCCGCGGCCCTCACAACCCTTTTCAGCGCCCTGGCGCCGGCGCGATGACCGGCCGCCACCGGCAGACGGTGCTGCCGCGCCCAGCGGCCGTTTCCATCCATGATGATCGCCAGCGACTCCGGCACCGAGCGACCATCTGGTGGCGCGACCGAAACCTCTTCCGTACGCCCGCGAACCAGAGTCCGGACCGCCCGAAGACGACTCAGGAGCGACATGGCGGTACCGCTGGGGTGTTGGCCCAACGAGCGTGCGTTCCGCAGAAGGATCGGGACATCGGCGAACGGGTGGTCAGGCGGGGGAATCCCCGTCAGACCTCCATGATCTCCGCTTCCTTGCGCGAGAGGAACTCATCCACCGTCTTGACCCCGGCATCGGTCAACTTCTGCACCTCGTTCTGCGCGCGGCCCAGATCATTCTTCGAGACCTCGCCATCCTTCTCGGCGCGCTTCATCTCATTCAGCACGTCGCGACGCACATTGCGCACGGCCACGCGGGTCTCCTCGGCCATGCGGTGCGCGACCTTCACGAGTTCCTTACGGCGCTCCTCGGTCAACTGCGGGAGCGGCAAACGGATCGTGTTGCCGTCGTTCGACGGGTTGAGCCCCAGATCCGACTCCATGATCGCCCGCTCCACGTCGGAGATCATCGTCTTGTCGAATGGCTGCACGGTGAGCAGACGGGCCTCGGGCGCGTGGATCTTGGCCAACTGGGGCAGCGGCGTGAGCGTTCCGTAGGCATTCACCTGGATGCGGTCGAGAAGAGCGGTGCTGGCCCGCCCCGTCCGCAACGAGGCGAACTCGTTCTGGAGGTTCTTGGCCGCCCCATCCATGCGCCTCTTGGCATCCTCGATGCGCTGCCTCATGCGTCGCCCCCTCCGCCGGCGCGTGCCGGTCCGCTGACCACCGTGCCCACATGCTCACCGCTCAGGATTCGGGCAAGGTTGCCCTCGTCCTGCATGTTGAACACGAGAAGTGGCAGATCGTTGTCCATGCAGAGAGTGAGGGCGGTGGTGTCCATCACCTTGAGCCCTCGCTCGATGGCCTCCATGTGAGTGATGCGCGGGATCAGGGTCGCCGAGGGATCCTCCCGGGGATCCGCGCTCATCACGCCCTCGACGCTGTTCTTCGCCATCAGGATGCACTCGGCGCCGATCTCCAGGGCACGCAGCGCGGCGGTCGTGTCGGTGGTGAAGAACGGGTTGCCCGTTCCTGCGGCGAAGATCACGACCCGCTTCTTCTCGAGGTGTCGAATCGCTCGGCGCCTGATGTAGGGCTCGGCGACCTCCTGCATCGCGATGGCGGACTGGATGCGGGTTGTCATGCCCACCTTCTCAAGCGCGTCCTGAATCGCCAGCGCATTCAGCATGGTGGCGATCATGCCCATGTAGTCGGCGGTCGCCCGGTCCATGCCAGCCGCCGCGCCGCTGACGCCGCGAAAGATGTTCCCGGCGCCCACGACGATGGCCACCTCGACGTCGCGAAGGGTGGCATCGCGGACGACGCGCGCGATCACACTGATGCGGGTCGGGTCGATGCCATAGCCCTGATCGCCCATGAGGGCCTCGCCCGACAGCTTCAGCAGGACCCTCGACCAGACAGCCGCGTCCGGACGCCCCGGGGCGTCGTCGGACTGGCTGCTACTCACCAAGCTGGTAGACCGCGAACCGCCGGATGGTGATGTTCTCGCCGAGCTCAGACGATGCCTCGGCGCGAAGCTCCTCCATCGTGCGCTGCGTCTTCTCAGTTGAGTCACGGAAGAACGGCTGGTCCAGAAGGCAGATCTCCTTCAGGTACTTCGCCAGCTTCCCGTCGACGATCTTCTCGCGTGCCGCCTGCGGCTTGCCCTGCGCCTGCTCGGCGTAGATGGCACGCTCGCGATCCTTCTGCTCCGCGGGGACGTCGTCGGCCGATACATACATGGGCTTCATCGCCGCCACGTTCAGTGCCACGTCGTGCGCGAACTGCTGGAAGCGATCCGTGCGGGCCACGAAGTCCGTCTCGCAGTTGATCTCGACGATCACGCCAAGGCGTCCGCCCTGATGGATGTAGCTGGCGATCGTGCCCTCATTGGCCTCACGCCCGGACCGCTTCTGCGCGGCCGCGAGCCCCTGCGTGCGAAGCAGGGTCACCGCCCCATCGACGTCGCCACCGGTCTCCAACAGGGCCTTCTTGCAATCCATCATCCCGGCACCGGTCTTCTCCCGGAGTTCCTTGACGAGAGCTGCGGGGATCTGCGTGGTGCTCACTTCGCGTCCTCCTCCGTCGACGAGATGTCGGCGTCGGCCGCCAGTTTCGTGACGGCCTCCTCCAGCACCACCTCGGCAGCGGCTTCCTCCACCACGGCCTCGGCTTCCTCCACCACGGCCTCCGCGGCCGCGACAACGGCCTCGGTGGCGGCCACGTCGGCAACAGCCTCGACAACGGCCTCCTCGACCGGGGCCTCGGGGACAGCCTCCTCGATGACGGCGTCCTCGACCAAGGCCTCGGCGACCTCAACCGCCATGATGGACTCCGCGACGACCTCGTCGAGCACGGCCTCGGCGACGGCCTCCTCGATGACGGCCTCCTCGAGAATCGCCTCGCCGACCTCGACAACGGCCTCAGCGGCTGCGGCCTCGGCGGCTGCGGCTGCCAGCACGGCAGACGGGCTCCCGGCGGCCTGCGCGATGGCGGCCGCGGCGCGCGCCTCCTCGTAGCCACCCGTGGGATCCAGACCCTTGCCCTCGCGGATTCCATCCGCGAGAACCGACAGGATCAGGGAGCAGGAGCGGATCGCGTCGTCGTTCCCCGGGATGATGTAGTTCGCCTCATCGGGGTCGCAGTTGGTGTCCACGAGCCCCACCACCGGAATACCCAGGCGATTGGCCTCGCGCACACCAATGGCCTCCTTCTTGAGGTCGACGATCACGATGGCGTCGGGGCGACGCTGCATCTCCGACACGCCGCCGAGGTTGGCCTCCAGCTTGATCAGCTCGGCTTGGGCCGCAAGGCGCTCCCGGGTCGGCAAGAGCTCCAACTGGCCGCCCACCTTCTGCGCGCGCAACTCGTGCAGACGACGAATCCGCTGGCTGATGGTGCTCCAGTTGGTGAGGAGCCCACCCAGCCAGCGGTGGGATACGTAGGGCATCCCGGCGCGCAGGGCCTGCTCGCGAACCGAGTCCTGGCACTGCTTCTTGGTGCCCACGAACATGACCGTCCCGCCACGCTCAGCGACATTCTTCGTGAACGTGTGCGCGTGCTCGAGCAATTCGAGCGTCTGCAGCAGGTCGATGATGTAGATGCCACTGCGCTCGCCAAAGATAAAACGCTTCATCTTGGGGTTCCAGCGGCGGGTCTGGTGACCGAAGTGGACACCGGATTCCAGGAGTTGCTTCATGGTGACGACAGGCATGCGTCACGGCTCCTAATTGGGTTGGCTGCAGGATTCCCGGCGGGCTGCGGAGGGAGCCGGCGTGTGCCGACCACCACCCTCCAGCGGCGTGGCGCCGAGGTAGGTGTGTGAATGCTGGGCCGCGGAGGGGCGGACCAGCGTGGAAGTCTAGCCTGCCGTGCCCGCTCGGCCCCGTGCCTCCTGAAGAGCGCGCTCCAGGTCGACCGGCAGCGCGCTCTCGAACGCGAGATCCTGGCCGGTCTCCGGATGCACGAGCGACAGGCGATATGCGTGCAGGAACTGGCGCTCCAGGCCGTGCGTGTCGCGGCCTCGGCCGTACACCGGGTCGCCCAGGACCGGATGTCCGGCTGCCTCGAGGTGCACGCGCACCTGATGGGTGCGACCGGTCTCGAGTCGGGCCTCGATCAGCGCCACGTCACCGATCTCCTCGAGGCGCCGGAAGTGCGTGACCGCCTCGCGGCCGCCAACCGGGACCACGGCCTGACGTGTGCGCCGCCGTGGATCGCGGCCGATTGGCCGGTCCACGCTGAGGGCGGGTGGGAACGGCCCATACACCAGCGCCAGGTAGCGCCGATCGATCTCCCGGTCCCTCATCATCCGCCCCAGGCGACGGTGCGCCCGTTCCGTCCGTGCCGCGAGCAACAGCCCCGACGTGTCGCGATCAAGCCGATGCACGATTCCGGGCCGGTCCGGATCCTGCCCGCCCGCGATTCCCGCGGCCAGGAGCCCGTGCACCAGCGTCCCGCTGCCGTGCCCCCGCGATGGGTGGGTCACCATTCCGGCAGGCTTATCCACCACGACGAGATGTGAATCCGCGAATACGAGTGGCACACCGAGATCCTCCGGGCGAAGGTCTCCCGCGGCCTGCACGGATGGCCCGAGTTCCGCCACGACCACCTCGCCCATGGCCAACCGGTGGCGCTTCTGGCGCACCGCTCCATCCACCGTCACGGCGTCTCGATCAATCAGGCGCTGCGCCTCGGCACGGCTGTCGATCTCCTCCCTCTCGCCGAGCACGGCGTCAAGTCGGCGCCCGGCCTCATCGGCACCTGTCGTGAAGCGGATCACGACGCACTCACTCATCGGATCCGGACAGTGCGATCGCGAGCACGAGAAGTGCGGCGCCGGTCACCACCCCGATGTCCGCCACATTGAACGGCGGCCACGCGCCGATCGCGATGTAGTCGGTCACCCCGCCCTGCGCGATGCGATCAATCAGGTTGCCGAGGCTCCCCCCCACGAGAAGACCACCCCCGATCGGCACAAGCCCATGGCGGCCGGCGAATCCCACGAGCAGGGTGGCGATTACCGCGATCGCCACGAGCGTGAGGACTGCGACGAGTCCACGGTTCCCCGGAAACAGGCCGAACGCGATTCCCCTATTGAGGGTGTTGGCCAGATCGATGCCCGGAAGCACCTCGATGGTCTCCCCCGGCCTGATCGTGGCGCGGATGATGGCCTTCACGATCTGATCCGCGGCGATGACGGCCAGCGCGATCAGGCCCATCGTCCGGTACCGCGCAGCCGCCTCCCTGCGCACCCGGCGGGCGACCGCCCGAATGACCTCCTCGCGAGGACCCCGCGTGGGGCTGGTCATTCGATGTCCTGTGCGAGGAGACCCATACGGGCCTCCAGGGCATCGTGGTCCCCGTCGATCTCAATCAGCTTGCGCGCGCCTGCCGCGCCCCGGCGCAAGCGTACGGCAGATGGACGCACGCCAGCTCGGTCTGCCAGATACCGGCACAGCGTCGCATTCGACTGCCCACGGTGCGGTGGCGCAGCGATCTGCACGCGCAGGGCACCATCCTGCACACCCACGACCCCGGTCCGCCGCGACCGCGGCACCGCCTTGATCGCCACGAGGATTCCCCCGTCACGACGCGATACCCATTCCGGAGGCGACGTGGTCAGAAGGTCTCCAACAGTCGGATCACGACGGCATCCACCACATACAGCACGATCAACGCGACGATCGGAGACAGATCGAACATGCCCACGGGCGGAATCACGCGCCGGAAGATGCGTAGGTACCACTCGGTGCTGTCGTGGAAGAACCGCCACAGCGCTCCGATCACCCGACCCGTGGGGGTCGCGGGAACCCACGACAGCAGGATTCGCACGAAGATGATGAAGAGGAACACCGTGAACAGGGCATTCACGTACTGGATCACGAGGTCCATGCGTGCCCTCGGCTACGGGTCCGTGCAGGAATAACCGCCGCACCGGAGGACGAGCGAAGACCGAGCCAGACGGTGGTGGCGAGCATCGCTGCTACTGGTGGTAGCAGCGGTCTCGCCGGCTCTGTATGGCGACGGTGTGCAGCCGTCACACGGTGTGGTAGTTCCTGCACGGGCCCT
>ORJL010366310.1_pt1 | contig 34407 bp, 20 predicted proteins | sample 1779941 | NCBI WGS metagenome assembly ORJL01 (sample SAMEA104232317, study PRJEB22302) | groundwater metagenome | biome: forest; feature: aquifer; material: groundwater | place: USA | collected 2011-08-07 | depth 5.8 m | reverse complement strand
GCTGACCGGGCTCTTTGGCCTGCTGGTCAATGCCATGGCGGTGCCGCTCAAAATGATCGGCCTGCCGATGGAGTCGGCCCCGGCATTCATCTTTGGATTCTTCAGGCGCGACTATGGCGCTGCGGGCTTGTTCGATCTGCATCAGAAGGGGGCGTTCACCAACGATCAGTTGCTCATTGCGGTGGTCGTCTTGACGCTCTTTTTGCCGTGTGTAACGCAGTTCCTGGTTACCATTAAGGAACGCGGATGGAAGGTGGCGCTTGGGATATCATTTTTCGTTCTAGCGGTTGCCTTTACGGTGGGTTTCGTGATAAATATAGTGTTGAGATATTTGTAGCGCAGGACTTTAGTCCTGCCAATATTGGCAGACCTAAAGGTCTGCGCTACATATTGAGGCCCAATAAATTGGGCAACTACAAAACAGGGAGATATGTATGATCGTTAGCGAACATGCAGAAGAGATATTAGAGGCGCTCTGGTCGGCCCATGAGAAGGGCGGTGCCATGTGCCTGAGGCTTTCGGAGCTCAAGGCGATACCCGATATGCGTACGCTAAAGGAGCTCAGCGAACACGGCATGGTCAAGCAGTCCGGCACGAGCGAGATATGCCTGACCGAGGCCGGCCTGATCCACGCGCGGGACGCCGTTCGCCGCCACAGGCTGGCGGAACGCCTGCTGACCGACGTCCTGGCGGTCAAGAGCAGCATGATACATGAGACAGCCTGCCAGTTCGAACATCACCTGCACAAGGGGATCGATCAGAACGTCTGCACGCTGCTGGGGCATCCGAAGTTCTGCCCGCACGGGCAGGCCATTCCGCCGGGTGCGTGCTGCGAGGCGCAGGATAGATCGGTCACTGCCGCTGTGATGCCGCTCTCCCGCCTTAAACCGGGGGAGGGCGGGCACATTGCATATCTGCATACAACCGACCCAAAACAGGCGCAGATGCTCATCTCAATGGGGATGTTCCCCGGCACGGTGATAAAATTAATGGCGGCGTATCCGTCCTTATTGTTCCAGCTGGGCGAATCGCAGTTCGCGGTCGATAAGTCGATAGCAGGGGAGATATATGTGAGGGTGGGGTGAGGATGTGTCATTGCGAGCGACCAACGGGAGCGAAGCAATCCCCCGAAAATCCCCCTTATTCCCCCCTTTGAAAAAGGGGGGCGAGGGGGGATTTGGAGATCGCCACGCCCCATAAACGGGGCTCGCGATGACAAACATTAAATTAATGAGCAAGACTGTTCTCATAATTATTCTATTTTTGTCCTTCATCTGCAACGCGGTCGCGGCCGATGATGTGAAGCTCTCGCTTCAAGATGCGGTGGAACGCGCCCTTAGGGCGAACTACGATCTAAGATCCTCGGAGGAACATCTGCGCGAGCTTGAATCGATGATCGGCGAGGCAATGTCAGGGGCGCTTCCCCAGCTAAATTTCACGGGGGGCTATGACCGCTATCTCAAAAAGCCGCAGATATTCCTTCAGGGGCAGAGGTTCACCGTCGGATTCAACAACACATACGCAGCCAACCTTGCGTTCACGCAGCCTTTGTATGCCGCGGGAAAGGTCTTTAAGGCGCTGAAGGCGGCCGAAAGCGAGACACGGGCCGGCAAGGCCAGCTTAGCCGACCTGCAGGAGGAGATCAAGCTTCAGGTCAAAAAGACCTATTACCAGATATTATTGATAGACAGGGCTATCGAGATAACCAAAAAGACGCTGAAACAATTGACCGACCAACTCAGGACCATCAGGGAGCGTTTTGACAAGGGGTTGGAGAGCGACTATACTTTAATGAGGCAGGAGGTTCAGGTCTCGAACATGGAACCCGAACTCTCTTTCAACGAACAGCAGAAGGTCGTATTTGAGAACACGCTCAAGGTCCTGCTGGCCATTCCGGTCGAATCGAGCGTAGCGCTCACCGATGGGTTCAGGTTCGCGCCAAAGGGCGTCCCGAGCAGAGAGGACCTTGTTGCCTCGGCAATGACGGAGAGGCAGGACCTTGCGGCCGCCGCTGCGCACCTTGAAACTCTCAAGCAGGCGATCGGGATAGAGAAGGGCGGATACCTTCCGACGGTCAACTTGGTCGCAAATTTGGACTGGGTGGGCCAGTCCGATCAGTTCGTGTTACACGCGCAGGACCATTATTACTCATTCGACGGCGGTGTTGAGTTCTCGTGGCCGATATTCGACGGCCTCAAGACGCACTACCGGGTCAAGCAGGCAAAGTCGCAACTGAAGATAGAGAAGAACAAGGAACTGCAGTTCAAGGACAATGTTCAAAGCGATGTCCTGAACGCACATTCGAAATATATCGAGGCCGTGACAAGGGAGGCCTCTCAAAAGAAGTCGCTGACCCTGGCGCAGAAGGTGGTCGAGAGCTCTTCTCTTCGCTTTAGCGAGGGGCTGACCAGCCAGCTCGAGTTGAACGACACCATCCTTCAGCGCGACCAGGCAGAGAAACTCTATGCGCAGGCGGTCTATGACTGCCTTGACACCGAGGCAACGCTTTTAAGATTGGTAGGGGGAAAATTATGGTAAAATCAAATATGTGTCATCGCGAGCCATCCGCCTTTGGCGGAGGGCGTGGCGATCCCCAAATCCCCCCTCGCCCCCCTTTTTCAAAGGGGGGAATAAGGGGGGATTGCGGGGGATTGCTTCGTCCGCCATCCTTCGACAAGCTCAGGATGAGCGTCCTCGCAATGACAAGCATTTTAATAACGCTGTTCATTTTCGCAATAACCCTTACCTCCTGCTCCGGAGGTAACGGCAAAAAGGTGCTGAAGCGCGAGATAGACGCCGCGACCGCCGCCAGGGGGACGGTATCCTCAGAGGTCATGCTCGTCGCTAGCATCGAGGCAAAGGATTTTGCGGAGATATTTCCGAGGGGCCCGGGAAAGGTCATAAAGAAACTTTTGGATGACGGCCAGCCGGTCAAAAAGAACGACACGATACTTTTGACGATGCGGGACGAGGTCGGCTATAAGTTCAAGCCGGCGCCGGTCGTCTCCACGATCGATGGATATGTCGGGCGCGTGATGGTCGATGTGGGGTCAACGGTCGAGATGAACACGCCGGTCGCAAGTGTGGTCAATCCCGACCAAATGCGGCTGAAGATCGACCTGCCGGAGATATATCTGCCCGACATAAAGTTGGGGCAAAAGATCGATTTCACGAGCGATACGTTCCCCGGCGAGACATTCACTGGCGAGATAATCTCCGTTAGCCAGGCTATCGACCTGAAGAACAGGACAAGCAGGATAGAACTGATATGCGATAATCCGGACCACAAGCTCGTTCACGGCATGTTCGCGAAGCTTTTGGCCCCCATCGAAACCCATGAGAACGCCATCATGATCCCGCTCGATGCCGTCAGCTGGGAGGCGGACAAACAATTCGTCTATAAGGTCGTGGACAGCAAGATCAAGAGGGTCGAGGCCAAGGCGGGGATCAGGAACTCAAAGAACGTTGAGATATTGAGCGGGGTAGATGAAGGTGACACCGTGGTGGTCGGCGATCTCATCACGCTGAATGACGGTGAAGAAGTGGTGATTAAAAAGGAGTAGCACCCTTTAGGGTGAGCTAGTTGAATTCACTTGGCGCAGCCTGAAGGCCGCTACTCCCAACACTATGAAATTTGAAGTATTCATAAAACGCCCGGTGTTCGCGACGATGCTCATCATGTTTTTCGTCGTTCTGGGGTGTTTTGCGTTCTCGGATATCGGCGTTGACCTCTTTCCGCAGGTCGATTTTCCGATCGTGACCGTCAAGACCACTCTGCTGGGCGGCAGTCCGGAGGAGATCGAGACAGAGATCACCAAAAAGATCGAGGAACAGATCAATACCATCGCAGGCGTGGACGAGCTTCTCTCATACAGTTACGAAGGGAGCTCATATGTCATTGCCCAGTTCATTCTGGAAAAGGGCGGCGACCTGGCCGCAGAGGAGGTTCGCGACAGGGTGAACAGGGTGGTGAGCGAGTTCCCGTTCGGCACAAAGATGCCGGTAGTCGAAAAGTTCGACGCCGCTGCCTCGCCGATCATTCAGGTGGTGGTGACGGGCGATATTCCCATCCGCGACCTGACCCGCATTGCAAGAAAACAGGTCAAAGAAATGATCGAGACGGTGAACGGGGTCGGAAATATCAATATTGTCGGAAAGCGCGAGCGCGAGGTGCATGTCTATATCGACCCCGTAAAACTTGCGGCGCGCAAACTTTCGATCGCCGATGTGGAAAAGGCGCTTTATAGCGAGAACCTTGAGCTTCCCGGCGGACGCATCACGGAGGAGCCGCGAGAATTGATAATCAGAACCATGGGAAAGATAGTTGACTCCGACGATTTCGGCATGATCCCGGTGGCTATCACCAACGGCACGCCAGTCCTGATAAGGGATGTCGCCAAAGTCGAGGACGTCGAAGAGGAGCAGAGGACCTTTTCAAGGTATGACGGCACGCCGGCCATAACGCTTATCGTTAAAAAACAGTCGGGGGCGAACACCGTCGATGTCATTGAAAAGATAAAGGAGAAGGTCGAGGAGCTGAGGCCGACACTTCCAAAGGGAATGAAGATAGTCTGTGCGCAGGACCAGTCGAAATTCATCACCGCCTCTATCCATTCGCTGGAAGAGGATGTTGTCCTTGGCGCGATTCTCGTTGCATTCACCGTCCTTTTGTTCCTCGGGAACCTGCGCAGTATGCTGATCTGCGCGATATCGATACCGGCGTCCATTATTTCAACGCTCACCTTCATGAACTGGATGGGCTTTACGTTCAACAACATCACGCTTCTGGCCTTATCTCTTGCCACAGGCATTGTGATCGACGACGCTATAATTGTGCTTGAAAATATCTTCCGCCACATGGAAGAGCTGGGGGAAAAACCCATGGAGGCGGCGGCAAAGGGCGTTGCTGAGATATCAATGGCCGTTGTCTCAACGACACTTTCGCTGATGGTCATTTTTATTCCGCTGGCCATGATGAAGGGCATCGTCGGACGGTTCATGTTCAGCTTTGGCATGACCATGGCGGTTTCGATAGCCGTCTCGCTCTTCTTCGCGTTCGTCCTGACGCCCACGATGTGCGCGCATCTTTTGAAGATGCCGTCAGTGGGAAAGAAGGAGAGCGCTGGATTGCCACGCCCCTCCGGGGCTTCCGCCAAACAACTGGCGGACAGGCGCAATGACAAAAGTTCCAAAGATTCGGCCATCAACAGGTTCATGGACGTCCACTATACAAAGATGCTCAAGTGGGTCCTTTCGCACAGAAAGGCGTCGGTGATCGCGGCCGCAGCGATCATGCTTTCAACTATCCCGTCTGTCATCTATGTCGGAAAGGATTTTATTCCCAAAGACGATAGGAGCGAATTTAATATCCACATTAAGGCCCCCGTTGGGACATCCATCGGCACGATGGACAAGATCATGAGTGATATTGAAGATGACCTGAAGGAGCTAGGTGGAGTGACGAACCTTCTCACATCCGTTGGCAGCGGGGACTCTAAGGCGGTGAACGAGGGGGATATCTATGTCCAACTTGTGGGCATTAAAGAACGTTCAAAGACACAAAAAGAGATAATGAAAGAGGCGAGAGTGATGCTCAAGGGGTTCCCCGCGCTCCGGACGGCCGTTCAGGATGTCGGCGGTGTTGGCGGGGGTTCGGAGTCAACGTTCCAGTTCAGGATGACGGGCACAGACCTTGAAAAACTCAAGTCGTATGCCGACAAGATGATGGCCGTAATGCGCGCGAAGAAGGGCTTTGTTGATGTTGATACCACCTTTGAACTGGGAAAGCCCGAGGTAAGGGTCTTTATTGACCGGCAGAAGGCGGCGGACCTGGGCGTGAGAATTGAAGATGTAGCGAACGCCCTGCAGCTTTATGTCTCCGGCGAAAAAGATATCACAAAATATAAGGTCGAGGACGAGCTCTATGAGGTTCGGATGAGGCTTAGAGAGGAGTTCAGAAAACGTCCGACCGATATCTTAAGCCTTACCGTTCCGGCGTCTATCAGCGATGGCGCGCCCCCGGTCAGGCTCGATCAGGTGGCATATATCAGCGAGACGAGCGGGCCCTCGCAGATCGAGCGGTTCATGCGCCAGCGCTCGATAGAGATAAACGCGAACTTGACAGAGACGCTTGCGATGGGCGACGCCAAGCAATTCGTTACGAAAGAGGCGGAGGGCCTCTTTGATGAACCGGGTTACAAGGTCAACTTTGTGGGGCAGGCGAAATATTTAAAGGAGATGCAGACCAATTTTCTGCTGGCGTTCCTTATGTCGTTCATATTCATGTATATGATCCTGGCATCGCTCTTTGAAAGCATGCTGTATCCGGTGACGATACTTCTCTCTCTGCCGCTGGCATTCCCGTTCGCCATATTGTCGCTCTTTGCCACGGGCTCGACGCTGCATATTATTTCTATATTAGGGCTCTTTTTGCTGATAGGCATTGTGAAGAAGAACTCCATCCTGCAGGTTGATTACACTAATACGCTCCGCGCCAGGGGGATGGAGCGGCACGAGGCGCTGATACAGGCCTCCCGGACGAGGCTCCGCCCCATCATGATGACGACCCTGACCCTTGTCGCCAGCATGATCCCGGTGGCCCTCTCGCGCGGGCCGGGTTCATCCGGCAGGGCGCCAATGGCCATTGTCATCATCGGCGGGCAGAGCCTGTGCCTGCTTGTGACGCTGCTTCTGACGCCGGTCTTCTATTCTGTCTTTGACGATGTTCAGGTGAAATGGCTGCCAAGGTGGAAGGAGCGGATAGACCAGTCATTCCGAGCGCCAGCGCTTGTCATTCTGAGCGAAGCGAAGAATCTAGCGAAGCGTGTTATTCAGTCATTCCGAACGAAGTGAGGAATCCAGCGAAGCGAAGAAGTGTGCGGCCTATCGGCCTAGATTCCTCCCCCTCGTCAAACTCGGTGTCGGAATGACCACGCTACGCAATATAAATGATCCCCTCTTCTGTATTCCCGTTCAAAATGGCGCAGGCGCGTTTTTCGCGAAAGACGGCGGGGACGTTCGTAACGAATATCATCTTTTTAAAATGCCTTTCGTGCGGACTGACTATCAGCTCGGCGAACGAGTTGTGCTTTTTCAGGAGCTTGTTGTTGAATATCACCCCGGCCTCTCCGGGAAATACGGGGACGTAGAGAATGTTGTCTTCTATCAGGTCCTGAAAGAAGTGCGTTCCAAAAGAGACCTCCGGCGCGTATCTGCCGTGCGCGACCTCAATGAGCATCGCTGTGTTGCATATCTCGGAATAGGTCGTGGGGACGCCAAGCTCGATCTTGTTCGAGCCCCATCTGCCGGGACCTATCAAGATGAACCGCTTTCCGTGAAGGAGCCTGTTCAAATGGCCGACCACCCTTGCTACTGTGTGCCGATCGCTTATGGGCGAGAGGAAGTATTCGTCCGGATCGACGTATATGATATATTCGATGTCGTGAATGGAGCCGGTTGGGACGTCCCTTGTCGCCTTAATAATCGTGAGCTCTTCTGCAACGACCGGCAGTTCTTCGGGGTTGTGTTCCTCGCGCTGGGTGAGGGGCCTGGCCTGAAGTATGTTCAGGCGGAACTCGCCGTTCTCGATCTCGCCGGCGAACTCCATGTCTATGGGATATCCGCACGCCTGTTCCAGCGCCCGCATCACGTTCTTCATCAGCCTTGGAAAATTAACGCCGGCCCATGGGGCGGAGAGTATCGCGTCGAACGTCAGGACCGGGCGGTGATGTCCCTCCCAAAGCTTGCTTGCGGGGACATAGATCGTCTGCCCGTCGCGCAGCGAGAAGAATTTTTCGGCTCCGGGGTAGCAGTTGAATCCGTCCGTAACGACCTCGTGAAAGCTCACCGACTTCAGCGCGTTCGCGCCGAGGTCCAGGACATCTATCGTTGCCTGGGAATATTTTTCAATAGCGGCGGCCTCGTGGCCTTCGGGCCGCGACGTCGGGTTGCCGGGAGAGAATATTCTGGCGTAACCGCGGCCTACTGCCCTGGTGCCAAGGCCAAAGACCAGCCTTACCAGGCCGTCATCTTTCACCACCTCATCGTGCCAGCAATACCCGTTCTGTGAGAAGCCGACGCCCGCCAGAAGCGGCATGTAATAACCGTTATATTCCATGCCGACGGCGCGCTGGATCATGATGGCCATTTTTTCTTGTGCGTCGAGAAAATCGTGCTTGCGCCGGTATTCAATGGCGTTGGGGTGGCCGACGCTCGCATAGACGAATTTGATGGCCGTTTCCAGCTGGTTCCATCTTGCCTGCAATTCGCCCCTGTTCGCAATGAAGACGGTGGCATATTTTCCCGCGAAGGACGTGCCGGTCATGTCCTCAAGGACGCTGCTGGAGCGGACCGCAAGGGGATAATCCATTGACTCCCAGACGTCATAGAAGGCGTCATGCAGGGACTTTGGCAGCGGGGCAAGCAGGACCGCCTCTTCGAACCGCCTGAAATCTTCAAAGAGGCCGGACTTGCACGCCTCGAGCTCGTCGTGGAGTTTGTTCAAGAGGATGAATTCGTCGAATATCTCGGTCGAGATGCTTATCGTCCTTGGAAAATAGATATGGCCGTAGAACTCGGGGTATTTTATCAACGTCTCTTCGTTGGTGAGTATCTGGCGGGCCTTCCAGAAGCCGGAAGCCTTTCCGCCTATCGCGCCGTTGCCTATGACCCTGATCGCATCTTGCATAGATAAAGGAGTAGCAGCCTTTAGGCTGCGCCAAATTGTAGTTGCCCGATTCATCGGGCCAATTGATTGCCTGATAAATCAGACAACTACACAACGCCTAAACGGCCGGCTAAAATAGTTTTGAAATTTTCCGCCCAATTCTTAATAAAAACCTGATTATCAAAAAGGTTTTCCAGATCTTTTAAAAGATGTTCAGGCTTGTAATTTTCTACTTTTTTATAGATCTTTTCAAAAAGAGCTTTTTCCGAATCTATCTCTAAAACCCCTTTTATAACGCTCATATTTGGATGGATCCCTTTCTCTAAATACCAAGCAAGGTCATAAACATCTCTTCCTTTGAAAGATATCTCAACCCTTTGAAATATTGCGCCAATTTTACAAGCCATAAGTGTTGGCAAGTCGTAGTGTTGAACCAGAAAATTAAGCCTTTCGCGGTCGATGGGTGTTATCTCAAGACCATAATTCTCAATTGTTACCGGCGTCGTTTCGATCTTTATATAAAGTTTATCACTGGCGTTTGCATCTGCAAGTCCCAACGATCTTAAAATTGGAAATTTGAGATAGATCTTGTCATTTTTCCCTTTTATGGAGAATTCAACATCTTTATGTTGCAACTTCTTGACAAAATGGGTGTGAATGCCGTTGGCAAATGCTTCAATGTCGACCATTTCAATGAGATCGAAATCTATATCCTCTGACAGTCGGTTCAGCCCATAACATATCCTTAAACACGTGCCGCCTGTAAAGATGAACTTTTTATTAAAGGGCGAATTATAGATAAAATCGAGCACATAAAACTGCAAATATTCCTTGATATGATTTCTTATCACCGCAGCTGGCATATCTTCCCGCTGCATTTTCTGAACGATCTTTTGAATTTCTATGATCAGCATAACGCCCCTATCTGGAATATCTTTGCAAACAATCGAATATTTCAAGCGGTTTTTTCCCGTTGCACAGCTTAAAATATTTTTTAAGTTCCCGCCAATCTTTTTTTGTCAATTCTTCAAAGTTAATTCGAAGCTCATCAACCTCGTTCCTTGCAAAATTTTTAAACATGTACTGTCTTAAATAGATATAATCAAAGAACGCCTTGGCCTTGGTCGCTTCAAGGATCACGTTATCACCGTATGGCCTTGAAATATAACCGCCGAACAGTTGCTCCGAAATGCTATAGAATTTAAAACTCCCAACCTTATTTTGAAAGCCTCTGGATGATTTCAGCGTAACAGAAGTTATGCCAAAGATCGCCTCCGTCAATAATCCGTACTTTTGCATGATATATTCGCAACTAACATATGATGGTTGCGCCAGTTTATTTGCCACATATTCTGTGAACAATTCGAGATTTTTTTCCTTATAGATAAAATTTTGAAGTGTATATAGTCCGCGTTTCAATTGAACCAGCGTGCCTTTTTTCAACCAATTTTGGATATCTTTGTCTAAAGAAAGTGCTGATCCTTTGTGAAGTTGTTTGAGGGCTGCTTTGGTGAAACACGGTGTTTTTTCAAGCTTTTTAAGGGCATCGCTTTTCATAACATGTTCGGATAATAGGTATTGTTAATACCTATTAACGGAACACATTGTAGACGATTTTGAGCAAGCAAGTCAAGAAAAGACTTACCTTATCAAACCGCACCCGCCGCCGAATTCGACAAACGGTGACCGTTTTTAAATTTCACACTAGACATCACTCCTTATAAGTGCTACTAAACAGGAATGCACTCCGAATTGGTAAATATTAAAAGAAGGTTGAATATAGACCTTCCAAGGGGTCGATCCACCTTTTTATGGGGCCCCAGAAAAACAGGCAAGACCACGTATTTACTGGACAAATTCCCCAATGGCACGCGATACGATCTTCTTGAAACAGACACCTTTTTCAGGCTTTCCAAGGAACCATATCTCCTTCGTCAGGAGCTCCAGAGCCTTAAAGAGAGGGGCAACCTTGTCGAGCCCGTCATAATCGACGAGGTGCAAAAGATACCCCAGCTGTTGGATGAGATCCACGGGTTGATCGAAAAAAACAAGCTTTCATTCATTCTTTGCGGCTCAAGCGCGAGGAAATTGAAACGTTCCCACGCCAATCTCCTTGGAGGCCGGGCTTGGAAATTTGAGTTGTTCCCGTTAACGACGAACGAGCTTGGCAAAGAGTTCGATCTATTGACCGCATTGAACCGAGGCCTGGTGCCAAGCCATTATTTGGATCAAAATTATCAGCGGACGATAAAGGCCTATATAAGTGATTACCTGAAAGAAGAAATCCGGGATGAAGGCCTGACTCGCAACCTTCCGGCCTTTGCCAGATTTTTAGATGCCGTCCCTTTTTCGTGCGGGGAACTTATCAACTACACGAATATTGCCAGCGATTGCGGAATAGATTCAAAAACGGTCGCCGAATATTATCATATCCTGGTCGATACCCTTATCGGGACGTTCATAGAGCCGTTCAGAAAAAGAAAAAAGCGCAATACCATCATATCCACGCCGAAATTTTATCTGTTCGATGTCGGCATCGCGGGCGGCTTGATGAAGCGCATCATTCAGACGAATAAGGGGGCGGAATTCGGGAACGCGTTCGAGAATTTCATTTTGATGGAACTTCTGGCGTATCGCTCCTATTCGGAAAAAGACTACCGGATCGATTTTTGGCGCACCAAGGGCGGCAAGGAAGTTGATTTTGTGCTGGATGGCGGAAGTGTCGCCGTTGAAGCGAAGGGAACGAATAAAGTCAGAGGCGATGATATAAAGGGCTTGGCCACATTCGTAGAAGAGCACAAGCCACGGAAGGCTTTTATCGTATCCCAAGAACCTGTGCCAAGAAAACCCACAACCGGGATTGAGATCATTCCATGGAAGGTCTTTCTCGAAATGCTTTGGAACGGGGATATCTTATAAATTCGTCTGTCCCTTCTTAGCGAATCAAACCGCACCCGCCGCCGATGTGCACGACCAGCATCTATCTTGGAGTCGCTTTAAGGATATTACCTTTTGAGGCGCAGTTGCCGCTCGACATGTTCAGCGCTTGTCCGGCCGGACATGTCTTTTTAATGCAGACGCCGGTTGCATCGGCCTCGTATGCAACTGTGCACAGACACACGGTTTTGTCTGCGTTTTTATACTCACCTTCACCGGTGCATTTGGTGCACCCCAGGACTTGATTAACGATCTTGCCGGAAGGGCACGTTCCGGGTAAAGCTAAACATGCCCCCACCACAGAGCTCCATTTATAGCCAGCTAAACACTCCGCTTTATTCACGCTCACGCACCCATTACTGCAGGTATCGGTGTCTATCTTGTTTCCATCATCGCATTTTTCTTTCCCCGCCCAGACGATACCATCTCCACATTTGGCCTTTTTGCAATCATTGCGGCAGGCATCATTGTCTTTATCATTTTCGTCGTCACATTGTTCTTCAGGGCTATGCACAATACCATCCCCGCAGCGGGCTTCAATTGCGCCGCTGTCACATTTTGCCTTGCGCGAATTATGGACCTGATCCTTCTTTTCGCATTCAGTCTCTTCCCCGGCGCTAAGTGCTATTGACCCTGCCAATAGCGGATAATAGGCCTTGCCTGGTTTGACGAGGTCTACAAATGTGCCGAATTTGATTTTATCGTATGTTTGATAAGTTTTATCTGTTGGTTTGAGTGTAAGGGCGCAGTTTGGGACATTGCCAATGATGTTACCGCCATTGGAAGTGAATTCGCCTTCGCACTCATTGCTAGCGTTTACAAGAAGGATCACATTTTGTAACACAAAGTTTTCACCGGGAGAATTATTGAAAATGGCGATACCAGATCCACCAACATTGTAGTGGAACGTCGTGTTTGCAACAGAGGCGTGAGCATCCTTGCCGTTATAAATAGCATTTCCCTTGGCCTTGGATACGTTCTTGGTGATCGTGCTGTTCTCAATATCGAGGGTGCCATCGTATGTATTTGCAACACCTCCTCCTCCACTTATGGCCTCGTTGCCAGAGATCAGGCTGTGGGTAATGGATACGGTGCCACTATTTTCCAATCCTCCAGCATAGTCACTCGCTTTATTTCCGATGATTGAACTGTCAGTAAGGTTCATATTTTCGGTGTTTTCGATACCGCCGCCATTAGTTGCTGAATTGTTCTTTATTACGCTATTTGAAATCACTGCGGTGCCATTTACGTTGCCTCCATAGCCATTGTAGATACCACCACCTGTCGAAGCTTTATTATCAGCGATAAGGCTATTGATAACGGTCAGTGAATTCTCATTATAAATCCCTCCACCGAAAGAATAACCCTGCTGGGCTTGATTATTTTTGATCTCGCAATCCTTGACGGTCAGAACTCCCAAGTTACGGATCGCCCCCCCCTCCTTCTCTTTACCGTTCTGTAATATTAGATTGTTTAGAGAAACATTCGCATCTTGTGATACGATGTCAAATATCCTGCCAATACCGCCACCATCAATTGTAACAGTCCCCTTATCCTTTGCCTCAATGACTAAATTGCCCTTTATATCCAGATCGTCGAACAATCCATCATTGTCCTCATGGATATCAAATCCCTGCTTGATCTGATAAGGAATTTCTAGTTTATAATTCCCATCGGGGAGGTGGATCGTCTTTAGCTCGCCTTCGCCGGTCTTTGTGCATTCGCCGACAGCCTTTCCAAATGTCACCCCATAGTTCGCCACTTTAATGGCCTCGCGAAGCGTGCATTTGCCGTCTTCATTATCCATGACATCATCGGTGCTATTGACATCGATATGCGAGGCATAGGCCGACCACGAGAACAAAAGCGCGGCGCACAGCCCTACCAGACCCAACAGGATACGTTTTTGCATATTTTCCTCCTTGTTGTTTTTTATACGCTATCACATCAGCGTCGGTATTACAAATAAATTTCGCGGAAGCTTTTTATTTCGGCTTAGTCGCTTTGGCCCGATCATAGTTAGCATTATCTTCATGTTCCACGGCGCCTATGTCGCAAGTTTTGCCCTTTGGCCGTTTGACATCGCGCTGGTCCGCATTGACAATGCACATGCCTTTATCAAAAGCGGGGCTTCCCGGCAATAGATCATGTGTGTCGGTTGAGCCGCCATAATCACCGAGGGATGTGATCATGGGGTCGAGCAACGCCTTGCTCGTCCCAACCTGATCGCTGTTTACCGCATTAATCTGGCAATTGCTCCCATTGCCTAAAATATTATACCCGAAAGATTTTATCCTTCCGGAACAGTCCGCTCCATTTGCATCTTTCTTGCCGCCAAACCTGTTTCCGGCCAGAATTGTATTTGACATGGAAACCGCTTCATCTGCGCCTGCTATGCCTGTAGATTGAATACCGCCACCCGAACTGCCGGCATCGTTATCTGCTATGGTAACATATGCCAGCATCAGGCCTTTCTTGCCTGTGGCATAAACTCCCCCGCCATATGTCAATGCCTTATTTCCACTTATGGTGCAGTTCATTACATCCATGACGCCGGTGTTATAAATGCCGCCGCCTTCGCCAGACGACACGTTGTTTGTGATCGTACTCTTGTATAACGAAATATCTTTGTCGGTGACATTGAAAAGTCCCCCGCCATTACCGTCGGCGGTATTGCCGGATATCTCAATGCCTTCCAACTCCATATCACCATGATTAGAAATACCGCCGCCGTCTTTCTTGGCTTTATTTCCAGTTATCTCCGTATTCGTTACGATCAGCATCGCATTTAGATGATTATAAATGCCTCCTCCTTCATCACTTGCCTCATTATCTTTTATGACAGAATCTGATATCACAAGTTTAGCTTCCGAGTAGTTGCTTATACCGCCTCCAATCGTGCCTTCACTGTCTTCGATCGTCACGTTCTTTAAAGTCAGCTGGCCGGAATTGTTGACCGCGGCGCCCGGTCCCTGCACCTTTCCGCCCGTGATCCATATATTATTTATTTCTGCAATTGCCTTCTTGTTGATCACAAAAATGTTAACGCTGTTCTGGCCATTGATCTGCGGCACGTCGATCCCGGTTCCAAATATCTTAAGTTTGCCCGGTTTTATCTCAATAAACCCATTCAAAACATACTGCCCCGACGGCAGAACAATAAAATCCTTATCAGCCCCATAATCATAATGCGTATTAGCCTCTTCGATGGCGGCGCGCAGCGTGCATTTGCCGTTCGCATCTTTGCAACCTCCGCTCCCTAGGCTTGCATCGGGGTTGTCATCGGTGCTGTTAACTGTGAATACGTCCGCACGCGCCACAGATGAGAGGCACAACACTACCAAAAGCACAAGCATGGTTTTCATCTTCATGTTTTTCTCCATTTATCTTATCAAACTGCATCCGCCGCCGCCGCCTTCTGGGGATGTAGCGCCGGTTCCACCTCCAGTATCACCGCTGCCACCACCGCCAGCTCCACTCGCTGTGGCGCCTCCGCCTTCGCCGCCGGTTGTCGTTGAGGTCGTTACGGTTTTACAGGTGTTCGAACAGGCATCTGTATCTGTTGCATTACCATCATCGCAGTCTTCGTCGGTTTCGGCCATGCCGTTGCCGCAGACTGCTGTGGTTGACGTTACAGTTGCCGCATCTTCAATCTTGCACACACTGCTACACCCGTCGCCCGCCGCGACATTGCCGTCGTCACATGCCTCGCCCTCTTCGGTGATCTTGTTGCCGCATACAACTTTTGAAGGCACAGCCGCATCCTCAACGTATCCAATTCCGTTAATTGTAACCTCCACATCAGGCAGGTCTTCCATGGTCATTTTGAGCGTGCCGTCAAATACGCTTGCTGACGATGGTTTGAAGACCACTCCGACTATGCAGTGGTCGCCGGCCTTGACCACAGGTGTTGAACTTTCACAATATTTGAGCTCGCCGCTGACCTTCAGTGAATAATCCGTGCCGGAGACCGCCATATTTGTGACTTTAAGATCCGCCTTGCCGGCAGTATTTGTTATCTTCACCGGCCATGTGAGCGTGTCGCCCACGAGAATTTTGCTAAATGATATCTCCGTAGGATCAACAGAGATACCCGGCCCGCTGGCCTTTCCTTTAAATACTACCATATACATACTATTATCTTCGTCGTTAGAATATATTATTGTAAATACCGCAAATGACCCAACGGATTTGGGATGGAACTCTACTCCGAGTTCACATGTCGCAAATTGGCCAGCTAAGGTTTTAATACACGCTTCTTTACCAACCAACGAAAAGTCATTCGAAATTTTACCTTGACCTATTATATCATCGATCTTGGAGATGACAAGATCTCCGGCAGTGCTGTTTGCGATCGTGATCGTGTCAGAAGCAGTCGAGCCCACAGCGAGCTCACCAAAGTCGTAGGTGACCTTCTTCAGAGAAATCTCCGGCATTATTTTCTTGCCTGTGCCTTTTATCGAAATTACTGATTTTGAGCCCGGTATGTTGCCGGAATCCGATGTTATTGTCAGTGTGCCGCTATATTCCACCGGCGACGCAGGTTCAAACTTAATATCATATGAGCAATTTTTGCCAGATGAAATTGTTATCGGTAAATTCCCGCAGGGAGTTGTTTCGCTCTGGAACAGTTCAAATCCCTCGCCTGAAAGTGAGACGTCGGTGACAGTGAGACTCTTTCCAGCGCCGGAGTTGTAAAGAGATACTTCTTTCTGAGAGGTTTCAAGTCCGGCGGTTATTTTGCCAAAATCGATCTCAGGTGGTGAAATAGCTATTTTTTGGTCGGGTTTATGAACTCCTTTGCCAGTCATTGTCAGTTTAAACTTGCAACCAACGAATGATGAGCCATCTGAAGATAAAATCCCGCTACAACCCAGGTCGGGCGAGCCATTTGTGTCAAACCACACTGAATAGCCCAGGTTATAATTTGCGGTGGGCGGTGAGAATTTGAACTTCATCTCGCAGGATTCATTTGGTTTGATCACGATCGGCATATCCATGCACGCCTGACTAATAGATGACACATCAAGTAGATCGCTTAGATCGCTAATTTCACTGATCAAAAGGTCTGAATTGCCCACGTTTAAGATAGTAACCGAGCCCTCTTTTGACTCACCCATAATTACATCCCCAAAATTTATTTCCGTTGCAGATAATTGGACCTTCGGTACAACGGCCACGCCCACAAGTTTGATGACCTTGGTGGGGTTTTCTGGATCGTTTGAAAGTATAGTGAAGGTTTCTTCAAAGGCACCTATTTTCTTATATTTAGGTTTGACTTTAATTTTTACTTCACAACTGCCTTGAGCAGGAATTGCGTCGCAGGGTTCACTACTCCAAGCGTAGCTGGAATAGATCGCGTCGTTAGCTGCCGGAAGATTGTATTGCAATTTAAGCTTGCTCGCCCCCGAATTTTTTATTGTGAGCGGAAGCTCTTTTGCCTCCCCCATTACCATGTTGCCAAAATCAAGAGTATCGGCCGGTTCGGTGGAGATGATCGGAGGTGATACCTTTGCCTCTAACGGGATATTAAACTCAGAAGATGTCTTATGGTCAGTTGTTATCTTTAGTGTGGAAGTATAAGTCTTAACCCCTTGTGGCGTGAGTTTTACCTTGAATGTACATGAGTCACTGGCTTTAATGGAAAAGTTATCCCAAGCGCCGATGCAGGAAACGACTTCAATTGTGAAATCACCCAGATTAGAAAATTTACCATTAACCAAGGTCATGCCGGAGTTGCTAATAACCAAATCTTCTGATGCCGCCTCGTATAATTTTGCGTCACTAAATATGATATTTGACGGATTGACCAGGACAACATCATCATATCCTTCTCCATTAAGGGAGATAAGAGTTTCTGGATTCGTTGGATCATTAGACTTGATCGAAAGTTGGGCTTCAAAAACGCCAGCGATGGCAGGATTAAATATAACGTTAATAATACAACCTGCACCTGGTATTATTGGATAAGTAGCGCAGTTTTTGACCTCGGCGCTAAAATTATCGCCAGAATATGGCAGGGGATAATTTGTTCCGCCAACCTTCATTGTAATAGAGTCTATTTTTAGTAAGCTATTGGCCTTCGCGTTGAAAAAACCTATCTCTTTTGACTTCTCGCTTCCGACCACCACCTTTTCAAAATTGATTGGTCCTGTAATGGGATTCATATCTATGTTTATAATTATTTTCGGTTCAAATTGACAGGTGACACTGCAACCATCGCCGGCCTTAACGTTTCCATCTTCGCACTGCTCACCGCCCCCCATGAAATGCATAAAACCGTCATTGCATGTCCCGATAAACTCAAAGGCCCCGATGTCTGCATATTTATCTCTGTTGTAGCCGCGTTGATCGACGCTGATCGCCCATCCCGCATTCGCCGCATCCATTGCCTTAACTGCTGTATTAAGCGCATGTGTCTTTGTAGGCCCGCCATTGTCTGCAAGTGCTTTTAGGAGAGTACTTGCTCCCTCACCAGTGCTTAACTCTATGTTCTCATTGCTATCATTTGGAAAACCACAACCTGCTCCGGAAATAACGTTGATCTTGCCTGAAAAGTTACCACTACAATTTTGGTAGCCCGCGGGCCCGCTGTTTTTTATCACTATTGAATTATAGACGGAGAAACTGGCATTTGTAGCCGCAACGATACCGCCGCCCTTGCCCGCGGCGTTGTTAGTAACGGTCGCATGTTTTAGTGTGATAGTTCCGGAATCATATATACCGCCGCCGTCGAGCTTAGAGGTGTTGCCACTGATTGTGCTGTTCGATATCACGGCAGTTCCGCCGTTAACAATGCCGCCGCCATTTGCGTTGGTTGCAGTGTTGGTCGGGCCGACCGTGCTGCTATTGATCGTCATGGTGCCGTTATTATATATACCGCCGCCGCTTTCGGTTGCCGTATTACCTTCGATAGTGCTTTGAGCTATGGTCAATGTAGCCCCAACCGCGTTATATATGGCGCCGGCCGATTTGAGCGAGTTGCTATTCTTAATAGTGCTTTTTGTTATAGACAGCATCCCTTGATTAAATATCGCACCGCCGGATATCGTATCCTTCGAAGATCCTTTTGATAGGGTCAGATTTTGAAGATATAATTTTGTGCCGCTATTAACGTAAAAAATCCGGTCCTGCCCGTCAATGTCTATTGTAGCATTTCCACTGCTTGCATATATCTTCATACCGCCTTTTGTTATTGAAAGGGCTTTGCCAAGTTTCAGCGCATAAGTGCTTCCACCCGTGAGGACAATATTATCTTGATCGTTTTTTGAGGTAGTTGACACACACAAATTGGCCGTTTCAACCGCGGCACGAAGCGTGCATAAACTTATACCAGTTGCCTTGCATAAGCAGGCCGATGTAGCAGCATCTTTGCCAATGTCGTTGGTGGAGTTGACCGTAAAAGTGTTTGCGAGGGAGATCGATGCAATCGATGCCCCAAATAATACGGCCAGTACTACCAAAACATTTTTCAGGCTTATAAAGTTTTTCATATTGATATCCTCCTGTGCCCCATTATAGCAATTTATGTGCCACCGGTAAAGGTAAAAAGCCCAAGCAAATCAGGTCGTGCAAACGATTCAAATTATCAAAATGGGAAAATTGACGGGGTGGGGGTGTCAAAGGTTTGACGGAGTTTTTACGCGACTGTTTCTTGTTTCTAAATATTCAATGGTGCCCCCTCAAGGTTGCATGGATAACATTCGTCGAATATTCGTCGAATATTCGACGAATGATTGCTTGACTTTAAGGGTGTGATCCTTTATCATTGGGACATGAAAACATCAAACACGTTGGACGTGGCTCTTAAAGAAGGTGAGGGCCAAAAGGTTGAATTTAAAGAGAATTTTTCATCGATTGCCTCCATCATTACCTCATTTGCGAACAGTACCGGCGGACGAATTTTATTGGGAGTTGATGACGCGGGCAATATTAAGGAACTGAATATAACCAACAGACTCAAAAGCCAAATAACCGATACCGCAAGAAATTGTGACCCCCCGGTAAAGGTGTTGTTAAAAGAGCATCATGGGGGCGTTCTTGAGGTAGTTGTGCCGGAGGGAGGCGACAAACCATACAAATGCAAGGACGGTTTTTTCTTAAGGATAGGGCCAAACTCTCAAAAAATGAGCAGAGATGAGATCGTTCAACTGATACAATATAGCGGAAAGGTGAGATTTGACGAGATAATTAACGAAGAATTCAAATATCCCGAAGATTTCAGCAAAGATGCCTGGGACAGATTTGTTGCCCTGACCGGGTATCCAAAGACAGCCTTGCCGGAAGACATGCTGGTAAATCTAGGAGTAGCCTCCTTTCAGGAAAAACGGGTCCTATTTTCAAACGCCGCGATCTTATTTTTTGGAAAGGACCCCCAAAAATTACATCCGGAGGCGAAAACAACCTGTCTTAAATATTTGGGAGACACTCGCGCCGAGATCCGGGATAAAAGGGAATTCAGGGGGACGATCTTGGAACAATTAGAGGCGTCCCTTGCCTTTTTTGACCGCTATAATGCGAAGCAGATCATGATAACCGGCGAAGCAAAACATAAGGAGTGGGAAGATTATCCCAAGACGGCGTTGAGGGAGATATTGATCAACGCCCTTATTCACCGTGATTATTTTTATGACAGCTCTCACATATATCTCCATATGTACGATCATAATCTTGAAGTTGACAACCCGGGGGGATTGTTCAAGGGGATGTCGGCGGAGGAGCTTGGCAAAAGGGCTGTTCGCCGAAATCGCATGCTGGCCGATCTTATGCAGAGGGCAGGATATATTGAAAATGCAGGCACCGGCATCGTTCGCATCAGGGAATCATTAAAAGATAATAACAATCCGGCCCCCGAATTTGTTGTCGCGAATTTCTTCACGGTGAAGCTAAAAATTCGCCCAAAAAATTTGACAGTGGATACTCTGACCGAACGTCAAAAGATATTGTATTCATTCGTTATTGAAAAAGGACCCGTCTCAAAAAGCGACTGTCAGAAGATATTGAACGTTTCCCCGGACACAACGCTCAATGAATTAAAACAACTTGCAGCTAAGGGTTTATTAAAGATATTCGGTAAAGGTAAAAATACACGCTATTCCGGGATTTGAGATTGTATTGCTGACCTTCGACCTAATACCTATTAAAAAAAGGCGGATGAGAATTAGATCTCATCCGCCCTTTAATCTTAGTTAAACTGGCGCACCCTGAAGGGTGCTACTCCAAAGTTATCACACCCAGCCGCGCAATTTCATCGCCTCAGCCACCCTCTGAACCGCCACCAGATAGGCCGCGCTCCTCATGTGTACCTTGTGCTTCTTGCTCATGTTATAGACGTCGGTGAACGCCTTGGTCATCTTGGTGTCTAGTTTTTTATAGACCTCGTCGAGCTCCCAATAATGGTTATAGGCGTTTTGCACCATTTCGAAGTAGGAGACAGTGACTCCGCCGGCGTTGCACAGGAAATCCGGAATGACAAAGCAGCCCTTCTTATAGAGTATCTCGTCCGCCTCCGGCGTTGTCGGGCCGTTCGCGAGTTCTGCCGATATCTTTGCCCTGATCTTATCGGCGTTCTTTGTGGTGATGACGTTCTCAAGGGCCGATGGGAACAGGATATCGCAGTTCAGTTCCATCAATTCTTCGTTCGTGATCGGCTTCGTTCCGGGGAAGCCTTCGACCTTGCCGGTCTCTAGTTTGTATTTCACGAGCTGGTGCGGGTCCATCCCCTTTTCGCAATAAATGCCGCCCTTGCTGTCACTGGCCGCGACAAGGTTGCCGCTCCCCAAGACCTCTTTCATTAACGTTGCCGCATACTGGCCGGCATTTCCAAAGCCCTGGATCGCGTAAGAGGCGCTTGAAGGATTGATGCCGAGCCCCTTTGCCGCCTCACGAACGCAATAAATTCCGCCGCGCGCTGTAGCGTCGTTCCGCCCCAGCGAGCCGCCGACTGCGATCGGCTTGCCGGTGATCATCCCGGGTTCATGGCGCTGATAGATCGTCTCGAATTCATCTAACATCCATGCCATGATCTGCGGCGTTGTATATACATCCGGTGCCGGGCAGTCCTTGTCAATGCCTACGATGCGGCTGACCTGCCTCATATATCCGCGCGATAGTTTTTCAATTTCGCCGTGGCTCATCTCTTTTGGATTGCAGATAACGCCGCCTTTGCCGCCGCCAAGCGGTATGTCAACGACCGCGGTCTTCCACGTCATCCATGCGGCCAGTGCCCGGACGGTGTCGACCGTCTCTTCCGGGTGGAAACGAATGCCCCCCTTGCAGGGCCCTCGCGCGTCGTTATATTGGACACGAAAGCCCTTAAAGACCTTGACGTTTCCATTATCCATCCTGACGGGGATGGAGACATGCAGCTCGCGCATCGGTTCGCGCAGCATTGCGTGGGTTCCGGCATCCAGGCCCAGAAGCTTTGCGGCTTCGTCGAGCTGTGCCTGTGCGATCTTGAATGGATTTAATTGTTCAGCCATTTTGGCCTCCTTTGTTGTAGTTGCCTGATTTATCAGGCCAACTTAGCCCGATAAATCGGGCAACTACATTACCAATAGCCCCAAACCATTTGGGGAGCGTGAAGATGAGTAGCTCCAAAAAAGGGAACAAGTCAACAATTCAAAAGTTTTTGCTATTGACAAACCCCCTTGAAAGACCTACGTCCCATAACAAATGATAAGCATTGTAGTTGCCCGATTCATCGGGCCAACATCAGCCCAATAAATTGGGCAACTACAAAAGGGCCACTACAAAACAAGGAGGCTGTATGAACATTACGGAATTTTTAAAAAAATGGGACAACGGCAACGGATTTGATTGGAGTGGTGGATGTGGAGGGTGCGGATGGAATTCCGGCGACAACAATGAGATATGGCCTGCAGAGGTCGAGGATGCCGGTAGCTATGACCAGCTCGCCACCGAGTTTAAGCTGTTGACCGAGGACGAGCAAAATGTCGTTGCGCCATATTTTTCAGGGAATGTGGGATATGAACTTTTAAGGCGGCTTGATCCCTTGAATTACAAGTGGTTCAGAGACAAATTCGACAATGGCGTTGGCGATGGAAGTTCTGAAGATGATTTTTACAGCCATGACGAGCTCGTCTCCGGCGGCGGATACATGCTCTTCAAGAAGGAACTCAGCAGCCTGAATGAGCTTGCGCGCCGCGTCGTTGTGGAGAGGCTTGAGGACGATGCCGCGAAAAATCTTGCGGGAGATCCAGTTGAGCTCTTCTGGGTGACATATGACAACGGCGGTGGATATAGCTCGAGGAGAGAGGACGGAAAGATAGACCAAGACGAGATAGGCCGGGTCAATGGCTGGAAGGCGTTCGCCGAAGATATCAATGGATTGGCCGATCAAGAGGCGATTCGGGTATTCGACTCCCTTACCAGTCCGCCTCCCGCCGATGTTCTGGCGCGGTGGCAGCAGAATGAGCCGGGTTATTTTTATAAGGGCAACCTTAAACAACTCCCCAGCGTAAGGACCGGGGGTTCAAAATATGCCCTGGCGCATGAGGGGTTGGATATCGTTAAAGAGGTGACCGACAAGGATATTGGTATCATAGGTTGCGATCCCTACCAGACATCAATGCTGCCCCCATTCAATGGAATACTGGCGACGAATTCAAATGAGCAGTTCTATCTGAATCTCATGGAATTTTTAAGGGGCAGAAATTGTTCCAGTCATGATCCTTTATTGGATATCGATACCTTTGCAAGGTTTGTGGAGAAGAACAGGGGCGCCTATCCAAGGGCGTCGGTGGCAAGGCTCTCGCGGGCGCTGCAAGAGGACGTCCCGCGCTACGCGCAGAACACCTATCTTATGAGGCTTGCGGGCATCCCGTTCGGAAATGTGAGCAAGACCGGAGAGGTGTCAACTGTTGAAGTGAAGGATATTAAGAGCAATAGTTGGTTGATCGAAACACTGAAAGATCTGCGGTTGAAATATGAGAAAAGAATAGTTGGTCATGAGATAGAAAAGGGGGCAAGAAGGAGAGAGGGGCAAGAACCTAAGAAGATACCCGTTCATGCATATTTCTTTGAGATACCGGAACTGAAGGCCGAATATAATTTCGTCGTCTGTGATAATATGGGGATGCCCAGCGCCTCTGACTGCATGTTCCTTTCATATTCGCAGGTCTTCGATGAATATTTTGTCCAGAACGACGCGCGCGGCGACACCGTCCTGGAGAGCGAATTCAACGAAGGATTATTTGCCCAGCTATTTTTAACAGGCGCCGAGGTCGAGGTCGCCCCGGACAAGGGATTGGCGGGGATAGATTTGGGATACGGCGGAATTATCTTCCCCACGCCATGGTTCTTGAGGCCGATCTTCTCGCGCGAATTCAGAGAAAAGCTGATCAATTGGCACGAGGTGCGGTGATCTACTTGAACTCAGCGGCCTTTAAAAAGGCGCGCGAGGCCTCTTCTGTAAATCCATTTTCATCGGCCGAATTGCCCAGATGCGTATAGATCGCATGTAATACCTTCTTTACCCCGTCTTTTTGCGCAAGTTTTTCGGGGAGGCCGTCTATCTTCATATCCATTCCGTCTAAAATATTGTTGATAACGTCTTGTGTCTGGAATTCGGTCTGGGAAATAACCATCAGATAATCGAGCGCCGGTTTCAGATCCTCGCCGGCGTTCCAGAGCGAACTGAGCCAGCCGAAGCCGACCTCTAAGGAATAATACTTGTTGTTAGCGATCTCCATGTTGCCGACGGTGCTATATGCCTTGGCCGCATCTTTGAACATCCCCGTCTTGAAATAGAGATCGGCCAGTCTGGCCCAGAGATTTATGTTGTCTGGCGCATAGGCCAGAAGTTTTTGGCCGACCTCAACTGCCTTGGCAAAGTTTTTGGCGGTCGAGAGCCTTTGTATATAATCGTAGTAAACCGGGACGATCAGGTTTTTCACATAGGATCCTTGAAAGCCCTTTTGCGGGGCATTCTCTAAAGATTCTTCGATGGTAGCCATCTTTTTTTCCATTGCTTCAATGCTATTGGCCTGCTTGAAATAATCGTTCAATTTGCCGAACAGCAGCCCGGCGTCATCTTCTCTGCCTTCGTGCCAGATCGCATAGGCATAGAGCATCACTGTCGCGGGACTGATAGACGCGGCCTTATTTGATACGAAAGAAACCTTTCTAACTGGGACATCCTTCCATATAATGGACAGGTCCCTCGCTCCCAAGGATTCCTCTATCGTTTTTCCTGCCTTTCGCCATTCCTTTCTCGTCAGATATTCTTGGCAAAGCGCATTTGCCACTTCTTCATCCGATCTATCTGCGGCAAAAAGGGCCTTTAAAACAATAAATGCTTCTGCGTCCCTCTTTCGCTCGGAGTAATAAGCATATAATCTCGTAAGGGCAAACACATCGTCCTTGCCTGCAAGCGCAGCCGCTAGCTTGATATCACGCTCCGCTGAATCAAGGTCGCCCTTATTATAAGCGACGATGCCCCTTAACAAGTAAAGCAGGTAATATTTTTCTCCGTTTTTTTCTGCCTCGTCAAGGGTCCCGGCCGCCTTGTCGTAGTCCTTTTTATTAACGTAGAGCCTTGCAAGGGCGAGAAAATTAGGGGTCAGGCCGCCTTCACGGGCGGCGTCAATGCCTTCTAACATCACCTGCAAAGCATGGTCCATCTGACCCATCTCCGTCAGCGCATCTGCATATTTTGAATACGGAGGGAGGAAATATTTGTTGGCGCGTATGGCTGCTTTAAAATTTTGCCCCGCTTCAGGATATTTTTTAAGCGCTGTCTGAGCAAGCCCAAGGTTGTGAAGCGCTAAATAATTATCCGGTGCCAATTGAACGGCCTTTGTCGTCAATTCTTCGGTTTTCAGCAGGTCGGTTTCATTATTGCTGCTGGCATTAAGCATAAAACCAGAACACATCAGCAACGTCTGCACCATGGCCGGTGAACTCATCTCCATCTCTTGTGCCAGGCCGCAGTTCTTTTCCATGGTTTCATGTGAGCTGCCCTGCCGCCAGAGCGAGTTCAAATGTCTGATCGCATAGAATTCCCTGTCAGTGAGTGGATACCAATCAAGGTCTTTGCCTTTATAAGTGTCTGGGGACGGCTGTTCGTTTCTCAGGTCATAAAATTGAGCATCTTTTCCTTCACCGGCCATCAGAAAGACATGGTTCGTTGTTGTTATGAACGGAGGGGTGTTCACGAACTCTGATGCCGAGATAGCCGTCATAGCGCTGTTGCCATCTGCCCATACATGGACAGACTTGATGCCGCCGATCCTGAAGACGACATTGAGGATGTCCGCCACATCGGTGCACTTTGCCCTCCATTCCTCCAAGGCTTTTAGCGGGTTTCTCTCATTATAATCGTCGTTGATCCTCCCCGCATCCAGTCCTCCGTGCTCCTCAAGATATGTTCGGAAACCCGGCAGGCCGGCGTTGTCCAATCCGCCGAACAGAGTTCCTAATTCATCCGGCGCCGAATTTTTCTTCCAGTTCATCCAGTTTGCATCCGGCACATAGGTAAAATAATAAAGCCCGAGCCGCATCATCTTTTCAAAGGGAGGCGTCTTTGGTTTGAAACCAGGGGATTTTACCCCCCCGCCGATGGCAAGGACGGCATCGTTGACTTTTTTTGTGAGGAACTCGTCGAACACCGTTTTGGGGTCAAGATCGTTGAACAGGCATGAGGGCGGCATGAGGTCCGAGCTTTTTTTGAGTATACGGCAGTATTTGCCGCTCAACGCCTCGTCCCACACCTCTCCGCTGGTGATGCGGCAGTCGAGCTTGCCTACAACGATCTCTTTGTAATCGGAGGTCCCATCGACCCGTTCGTAGAGCGAGGCCCCCCTATCGAACTGTTCCTTCTTTACGCCGTTCGAAAGCAGTGCGTTATATATATCATATGTCTGGCCGCCTTCATCGAATGCCAGTTCTATATTTTTACATTTAGGCATAGGTCTATTCCCCGAGCTCTTTGGATGCCTCTTCAGGCCTGTTTAGCAGCAATAACGTCATTGCGCGTTTTAGTTTCAGGTTGATATCGCCCGTATCGGCTTGGACGGCCATTGAATATGCTTCCAGCGCCTTTTCAAAGCCGCTTTCCGCCAAAAACTTGTCCCCAAATATCATAAATATTGCCGAATATATTTGAGGCGAACCACATGTCTTTTGGATGGCCTTTGTCTCTTCGAGAAGGTTTTCTAGTTCGTCAACCGGCGGAGAGGCCTTGCCTAGTTCTACTTTAAAGACGTCCAATATTTTATTTGCCACGTTTTCATCGCCTAACCGGCACAAGGCGGGAATCAGGCTTGAATAGATCGGCCAATAGCTTTTGGCGAACTTTAGCGCCTCCAAAAACGAGGCGGCGGCCTCTTTGAACATGCCACTTTCTTGGAATATCTTTCCCCTAAGATGATGTGCCTTTGCATATTGAATATCCAGAGAAAGGGCCTTGGAGATGTTCTCTAACGCGGCTGCGCTGTCACCGGAATTATATAACGCTTCGGCCAGAGCATAGAGCCCATCGGGGAAATACGGTTCTGCCTCGATCGCAGAGGCGAACGACTTGACTGCCTGTTCTGTGTCTCCGGTCGCCTCAAATATCCTTCCGAGTTCTAAATGCGCCCAAGCGTGTTTTGGATTGAGTTCGATGGACATGTTAAAGGCATCCCTAGCCTCTGCGTATTTTTTTTGCTCACTGCATGCCCGTCCCATGAAATAATAGGCCTCCCAGCAGAGCGGATTGATCTGGACGGCCTTTTTAAAATTTTCTTCGGCCTTGTTCATCTCGCCATCCTCCAGCTGCTTATAGCCTAGGAGGAGCCATGATCTATATGACGTGGAATCATCGCCGCTTAATTTGGTGACCACCTCCACTGCGGGGATGTCGTTGTATTTTCTTACCATGTCCTCAGAAATGGTGATCGATGAGACCTGAGAGTCGCCCGCTGCCCGGTCATCACGGAATTCTATGGTCGAGCCGATGCACTTTGCAACTTCAACGATCATATAATGCCGCAGCTCCATCGGGTAGAATTTCTTCACAGGGTCAAGGCTGAAGAGGGCATAATCATTATTTTTCCCCTGAAGGACGACTATTATCGGCCTAATCCGCTCAAACGAGGAGGCCTTTACCGAACCTGTCATATCGGCCTCTGCGAATTGCGGCCTTAACCCCGCTTTTTTAAATAGCGAATAGAGTATTTTGGCCTTTTCTGTATCGCCGCCGCGGCCGCGAACGATCGAGTCGCCGGCGTTCGCCTCTAGGATATTATCTCGATACATAAGGAACAGTCCAAGCCCTCCGTTATCTTTTAGATACGAGCCGAATTTTGTGAGGCCTATTTTGTCGAGAGAGGCGAGTTTGTCATTAAAATATCTTATCTGTTTTTTCGATAGGGAGCCAAGTTGTTCAGCGGTTGGCATGTCGGCGAAATAGAACATGGCTGTACCCATTTTTATGTCAAGATCATCCTGCTGCCCAAGCGCGTCCTTTGCGATCTGAAGAGCCGTCTGAATCTTGGCGTTGGTAACAGGGTCGGATATGTCGATGGGATTCTTGCATCCAGATCCGCCACGGACGAGGGAACAATATCTATCAAATATATCCACTGATTCTAGGACCTCCGCAGCGTCGATCGTGCAATCCTCTTCTCCGGTGAGGGCAGGCTGCCTGCCGGGTTCTGAATAATTAATGACATGGTAGCCGTGGTCAAGCTCTTTATCTTTCATCCCATGTTGATTTTTCAACTCTTCGTATAAGCCATGGACGGGCGAATCCGCTGAAATATTAACTCGATATTCATTGCAGACGGGCATAAACCTCCTGTTCAGAATTGTAGTTGCCCCCCGCCAGAGGCGGGCAGGGATTTATCGGGCTTTTTCTCTATTATTAATAGCCCCATAAATGGGGCAACTACTAATAGTCTTGCGTAAATGTATTTATGCGCCCCGTCAAGGGAAAAAACCGCATAAGTTGTGAGGTTCCCATAATTCCTCGTTTTTCCAAGTGTTTTCTATAGGAAACGATTTTTTAAAAAAACAAGCAACTTTGGGGGGAGAGATTGCCGATAATAGTATTGATATGCCTGATTTCAACATTAATATACCGAGGGACCTGCCGCCGGAATTTGCCCAGAAACTTGAGTCCGGTGAGGTCGATGTTAACCAGAGCGGCGCAATAGACAACCCGGTCGAGCTGGCCCCGGCTTTGAAGTTCACATCCCGTGAGATCGAAAAGCTCATTGGGACCGGCATGCAGCCCCCATCTGCGTTAATCATGTTCAAGGTGGAACTTGCAAAGCAGATCGAGGCGAACATGAACGCCGCATACGGAAGGTTCGATGGTCTTCTCCGGTGCAGCGACAAAACATACACCGAAATGCTCGCCGATGTCACAAACCAGATCAGGGAGAATAATGTTAAGATCGTTGGAGTGGGAGAAATACACCACTATCTCCCAGACGAATTGTATGTCCCGTTGCTCCAAACGCTCAAGGACAACTTTGGAATAGGTGTTCTGATGGAAGAAGGTGTGCCATCCGATCCGAACACGGGCGTTGCGACCGACGACAAGGAAAGCGGTGCATACAAGTACATTAAGGAGAATGGCATCAGGATTAAGGTCCTTCCGGTTGGAAGCGAGCTTCTGGACGCCGACAAACTCTCGAACCCATTCATCAAGGAGGTGGAGGGCGGGGGCGGCAACGGCGTCGTTATCGCTCACCTCGGAATATGCCACCTTGTGGGCGAGGAGAGCCGCAGGCTGCACGACATGACCGTCGCCACCTTCAACGAGGCCGGCTACAGCATCGCAAGTGATAACACTTCCGTGATCTACGGCAACGGAATACCGATTTACGATTTTCCAAGCCTCATGGGCGAGATGGAGAAAAAGAAGATCAATACCATTGGCATCGGTTTTTCATATCTGATAGCAGAAGCAAGATCGCTCATGCAACAGCAGTACGCGCTCTTTCTCAATACGAGCCTCTCGTATGACCAATACAATTCGATGCTTCAAACCGCCGTGAAAGACCAGCGCAAACTTTACGACGCAGTGAAGTCGCTACCGAAGGTTGGAGGCTACTATGCGGGTATAGCAAGAGAGGATGAAAACATGTTTTCGGTCAGGTACGTACGGGACGACGAGGTCGAATTCAACTTCTCACCCGCCTTTCTCGAAGCGCTCTACAATGTCATGAGCAACCCCTCCGTAAAGGCTGCGTACGAGAAGGGACAGGTGTGGATAAGCGTTCGGAAATCGCCCCTCTATAATTTGGACGGGGGATCCATCCGCATCAGTGCTGGAAATAAAGACTTCTTCATAGAGACCGACAGGAAAACCGGTGTCGTGAAGACCAAATCAATCACCGGTGATTGAGTGGACGTTGGGAAGAAACCCTCAAGACGGACTTAAATTAAGTTTATGATTGCGAATGGTTAGCGTTTTGGGGCTCTGCATATGCACTTGACGCCACTTCGAAGCATTTGGAGTAGCAGGCTTTAGCCTGCGCCAGTTTAACGCACTTTGGCGCACCCTAAAGGGTGCTACTCCACATTGGTGGCGTCAAGTGCATATGCAGATTTTGGGGCAAATGACTCCGTCTTATGATTTTTCTATATACCGCTTAACAGCCCGGCGCTCTTTTATGTGAAGAGGCCGGCGCGGTCTCGCTTGCTCCGATTATAAACCTGCGTGAAGGCAAACAAACCTACGGCGCCACAGTGCAGATAACCTTTTAATGAGAATACCTTCGCTTGATGCCGATCAGGTTTAATTCGGGGTCTTTCTTTATGTAGATATCGACCGAGGCGCTCCACCACTGTGTGTTCGGGCGCAGCATTTGCAGCTGGATCATGTGATATCTGCCGATGCGCATCTTGGCTTGTATATCAGACGGGATCGGGATCGATGCATCGCCCGTCTCCTGCCAGTCCAGGAGATAGGAGGTCCCCTTGTCGGTCATTATCCGGTAGCGGTATCTTGTTCCTGCGAGTGACGCCAAGTCGGTGAAGGCCAGCACGCCGACCTCGCCTTGCAATATGAAATCGTCCAGCGGCGCGAGCCTGTCGAAATAATAGCTCACTATCTTATCCCTTCTTATGATCAGCTCCTTCGCCACGGTGTCGGCCATTGACTTGTCCTCATAACCGGCCGCAGCCACGAGCGCCGCGATGTCGCCGTCAGTGAACTTCGCCAGGAGCTTTGCCGCCCAGAAGGCGTCGGTTTGCGTCATGAACTTGAAGGCGGTGTTATTATTTCTCGGCTGCCATTTAGCGGGGATGAAATCTTTGGAACTTATTATGCCTCCTTTTTTCTCCTCGGGCTTGTCGGAGGCCGTCCAATATGGGTTGTACATCCCGAACGAGAAGAGGGCGTCAACTGTGGCCTGCTCCCGCTTTGGGGCGCCGCTTGTGAATTCCGAACGCATGTTCGCAAGCGGAGTTGAGTAGTTCGTTAGATAATGCGTTATATAGGAATCGTAGATATCAAGGTTATTGTTCACGCCGAACTCTTTGTTATTAAGAAAGGCGGCAAATAGCCTTAAAGAGCGCAGTTCTCGCCGATACTCATGCGGGATGCGGTCGTTGGGGTCTCCCTTTCTCTTGCCGTTGAACAAGAAATGGCCGAGATTTTTCCCCTTCGGCATTCTGATGGCAAGCGCGCGTTTCCCGTTGAACCGGACGATGTAATTTTCGGTGACATTGTATCCAACGGCGTGAAGAAAGAGGGTGCCAAGGACCTCGCTTGAACTCTCCAGCCCGTCGCTTGAATTGTCTATCTTTATCAAATAGTCGTTCCCCTTGCTGTCCTTGATCACATATTCTGTCGGCGGGTCCTTGTTGTCGGTGGACAGAACCTCGAACTTGTCCTTCAGGTCCGGCGGTGTGGTGAACTCGTTCACAAACGTTCCATAGCGCCCTATGCGGTTGGCGAACCATGTGGAGTCCGCGACCTCGTCGAAATTATTGGTGTTCAGGGCCGTCCTGCCGCCAAACGTTATTTCGCGCGGCATGGATGCCATGTTCTGCGTGAACTTCAGCACCTCCTCGGCCTGCTGCGTGTAGGCGTCGTATCCCCCCTCATGCTTGTGCTCCTTTACCTTCGGTTCCTTGATGGGGGCCCTGTCGGTGTCTCTGACCCATCTGACAGGCGGATATTGAAAGTTCGAGGCCGTGGAACAGCCCGCGATCAAACATGCAAGAGCTATGATACATATTCTTCGAGCGAGTCCCGCTATGCGGGACGAGTCGAGAAGCTCAGCATGAGGTTCTCGACCTCGCTCGAACGGTAAGTGTTGTTTTTTCATAACGGTTTGCTTGCCCCAAAGATGTAATTCAGCCCTTCGCCGCCATAGGCCATGTAAAATTTAAAGAACGCGATGTTCGGTATCGTGAAATGCAATCCTCCGCCCACGGAATATTTGATATCGTCGAGCGAGATATTGCTCAATTTGTTAAAGACCCTGCCTGTGTCATAAAATAGGACGCCGTCCATCAGGTGCCAGACGGGATAGCGGTATTCAACGTTGAACAGGAGCGAGTCGTTGTCGCGAAAACGCCCGCTCGCGAACCCGCGCAACGGGGAGTTCACATCCAGCGTTGCGAGTCGCCAGAAGGGTATCTGGCCGCCGCCGGTCGGGGTGTTGACCACAAGGTTCGCGCGCAGGAGAAGCACCTGCCTTGGCATGAAGAGGCGGAAATATTGTTTGGCCTCGAGCTGGTAGTGGTTGTAGTTGTAGCCGCTCCTGTTGAACCCATAGAAGCGCATGAATGTGAAGTCTCGCAGGCCCCCCTTTTCGGTCGCCTCAATGCTGTCGCGCGTGTCGTGGGCAAGGCGGACGCCAAAGTCCAGATAGTCCACCCATTTATCGAACCCATTGAGCTCGGCCGGCAGGAATGTATCCTGGACGCTCGGAAGAGAGGAGCTGCCGCCCTTCGGCCTTGAGTTGCCCGCGTCAACGCCAAAGTAGGGCGATATTGAAAAGTTGTCGAGCAACTCGATCGAGATCGCGGCGCCGGAGTTAATGTCGTTGCCCCCGAAGAGTGACTGGTTGCTTCGAGCGCTGTCGTTGCCGATGCCGTAAAAATTATATTCGTGCCCTCGCTGATATTTTGAGCCGATGGAGTAAGAGACCGGCCTGCCGAAGAGCTCGAAGGCGTGCGGTTTGCCGAACGAGATCATGGCCTGCTGGCTCATGTCTATGTGTATCTTGTATGACGCCCCAAGCAGATAGCCTCGATGAAACAGGTCCGTGTCGCGGACGCCGAGACCACCGCCAAACCCGCTTCCCGCGCCGCCTTCAACGATGGGATAGACCCAGAGCGTCTTGTCCTTGCTCGATAGAAAGTTTAGCGTCTTTTCAACGGCTCCCGTGTCTTCCGCGAACTTCAGGAGAACGCCTATCGGGAGAGTCGCGATCTTTATCGCGTATGAAGGGAGCTCAAGCGGGAAGAGGAAGAACTTTCGCACATAGTAGTTTTTAGACGGTTTGATCTCGACCTCTGGTTCGTTCTCGGATGTTGCGTGGACGTAAGAGAATGGGGTGATAAGCACAAAGACCAGTAATAATAGATACCACTTCTTCATAGTCGAAATCATCCGCCACAGGCGGATGATCTTCTCAGATAGTGCCATGCCTCATCCCCGCTTTTTCCCATTCACCCAAATTCTTAACTCCCGCCTCTTTCAGAGAGGCGTGGCACTTGGCATGCCCTTTCCCATAGCCCCGGTTCAGAGAGTCGAGCGACTTGGGGGTCAGGCTTCGGTAATTAGGTTATTTTATTTCACGCACAAGACACGGTCTGTAATTCTTTTTAATGCCCGCGCTTATTTGCCGTAAAAGCTTTTCAATATCGGCCTCATTCTCCGCCAGTTCCGCCTCAATGCGTTTAATCATTTCGGATAAAACAGGTTCGCTTCTGCCGAAATATCTACCAACCTCCTTTGCGGTTTTGTCGCACATTGTCCTACAAATATAGGCCACGATCCCTCTTGCTCTCGCACCAAGACGCCCTCGCGTAACGGATCTGATCCGATCTTCTCCGATATCCATGCAACCAGCCACCAACTTCACAACATCGTCGATCTTTACGTTATAAAATTCAAAATCACCAGCATTTGCATCGCCCACCTTTACAGCTTCATCGGCGAAATTGTTATCGCCCAAAATTCTCTGATCTTTAAGCCTGTAATACGATTCGTTATGACCGAACTCTCCACCATTCATATGCTTCTGTAATGCATTAACAGCGCTTGCCGGATGTCTTCCAAATATATTTAGCACCTCTTTTGCTGAAACAATATGCCGCTCTTTTAGCCGGATCAGGTCATAAAATGAACTCCATCGCCAATCTATCAGCCGTTTTACAAGCTTCGCTCGGACGGGGTTCTGCGCTATGTAGCGGATCAGCTCTAATAAATAGCTCTCCTTCTGGCACAAAATAGCCTTATAGCGTCCTTGAAATAAGTGACCAACTTTTTTATGCCGACGATTGAACTTTTGCGTGTAGGTGGTTTGCAACGCCTGCATGATCCGTGACAAAGGAACTTTGTCTGTTTCGATCAAGAGATGCACATGGTTCGGCATTAATACATAAGCATACAGGATAAACTGAAATCGCTCTTTATAAAAACCCAATCGCTCAAGAAAAACTTGATAATCTGCATCATCTGCAAAAGTTCTTTGTCTGTTATTCCTCCGCATAATGACATGATAAAATGCGCCGGGAAATTCTATTCTGGGCTTGCGAGCCATACAAACCAACTACAAAACTGCCGCCACATTGTCAATACCTAATTACCGAAGCCTGACCCCCAAGGTTTT
>ORJL011177460.1_pt1 | contig 34445 bp, 40 predicted proteins | sample 1779941 | NCBI WGS metagenome assembly ORJL01 (sample SAMEA104232317, study PRJEB22302) | groundwater metagenome | biome: forest; feature: aquifer; material: groundwater | place: USA | collected 2011-08-07 | depth 5.8 m | reverse complement strand
CAGAATATGGCCGAAGATGAACTGAAGAACCTTCCTCCGGAAGAGAGAATCAAAAGATTAAAAGAATTAGAGAAAAAGAAGAAAGAGGAGATTGAGGAAGCGCAGAGAAAAATCAAAGAGAGTGAAGTAGAGCTAACTGCCAGGGATGAATGGATCAGAAGAGTGCCCATTCCCCAGGTAGCGAAAGAGAATCTTAAAGATTTAACTCGGGAAGAGAAAGAGATAGTAAAAACTCATCGAGGTTTGAAAGAAGAGAAAACCGAAGATGAAAATGTAGAAACCAGAATAAGAAAAAAAGAAGAAGCAGAAAACAGTTCGCTGGAAGCTTTAGCGGGAGAAAGAATAGAATTACCTCCAGAATTATTTAATTCTGAATATGCCCGGCATTTAGGCCAGAAACCAATGCAGGATTTGTATAAAGAGATGAAAGGTTTAGCCACTAACATCGAAGATAAAGGTTATATGAACCGGGATGAGCAGCGGAAAGTAGAATATCTTTTAGCGGGAATGGAGCATAAATTAGAAGATGCGGAAGAGGGCACTTATTCTTTTACAGAAAGGACGGCCAAGAAAGCGAACTTAACCAGAGAAATCGGGGAGAAATTAAGAGGGATGTATCAGGGGAATAGGACGGAGTATCAGACTTGAATATTTTAAGATAGATTTCATTTAGTGGATGAGTTCTAATGGTTTTTCATAATTCATATAAAGATTGAAGAACTTTTTGGGATTATGATTGGGGGAATTGATCATCAAGCGGATCTGGATTTGTATCTGGAAGCAGAAGAATTAGCCAGACTTCCAGAGGCTACTATCGAAGGAGTTCTGATTAAAACAGATAAACCTAAAAGGCAGGGGATTATTTGTATATCTATTGATTATCTACGAAAAAATGAAAATGGTTATGGGATTGGGCTGGATGATAAAAAGTATTGGGGAGTACAGGATGGTTTTCGGGTAGATGTGTTTTTGGGAACTGAATGGTACCAAGAAATCCAAGAAAGAGGAGTTATTGGATTAAGATCGCGAATGCGAGATGGAAGTAAGATTACTATTTACGACCGGTCTAGGCTTGATAGTATGAGTGCAATCAGAGTAGAAAATTTAGAATACTATCGTGATAATAAAGAAAGATTACATGATATTTTTAGGTGAACAACTCTTTAACTTCTGGTCAATCCAAAGCAACTTTTATAATAAAGTCGTTTCCACCAGTATGTGACTGGTGATGGTCGCAAGCATTTAGACAGAAATTGCTCAATTTTCTAACCGGCTCAAAGCAATTTCTAATATAGAAGACTTCTTAAAATCTTCTTAGAGAATTTTAAATAGTTTTTTTTAAATAAATTCTCTATAATTAACGTTCGATAAAATCTCACGTTAATTATATATACCCTAAAATTATACTTTAAAGAATATGGTCACTTTCGGCTCAGGCTATTATATGCCCATGGATCGGGAATATGCAAACTCATCTCCTAGGCCAAATAATGAATCTACTAATGATGTAGGAGTAAGTATAGGAGATATCGGAATGAGTTTAGGTTTAGGTCCGGTTCCTAATGTTCAAGCGATCGCCTCAAAAATCCGGGCAGGAGCGAAAACTGTTGAACTTACTTTTATGGGGGCAGGAAAAGGTTCTGCCCAGGGGCATACTCCGGAATATTATGGTAAATTGCAAAGGCAGGCCTTATTAGAAATGCAGAAAGCCAACGAATATAATTTTACTACTCATGCCACAGTGGGAGTTTATGGTTTAGCGGGAATGGATCAGCAGGGAAATTTCTCTAAACAAAATAAAGAGACGGCTCTTAATGAAATTCAAAGAGCAATACATTTTGCAGCGGATGTGGCTCAGGGCGGGCCGGTAGTAGTGCATACTGGTGAATTTTATCGTCCTTTAGTGGATGCGGACTGGAATAAAGAAAATAATTTCAAGATGTATGCTGGCGAAGAAGAGCGAGCCTCATTTAGAGTGGTAGATTCCCGTACGGGAGGAGTGATCCAGGAAGCAAGAAAGAATAGGAAAGTTGCTAGGCCAATCTGGAACACTGCAGAGCAAGGGATAGAATTTACAGATTTTGATGGCCAGAAAAGAACTGCTAATTCTGAATTTGATGAGAAAGGAAGACTAATTTATCTAGATCCTTTTGGTAATAGGATTCAGGATGAGCATAGAGTTCCCCAGTTTGATTCAGAAAAAGGACAGTTTAAAATTCAGCAGATGGGTTGGGATGAATTAGAGAAAGAATCCAAACAAATGACTCTGAGAGCGAAAGAGGTTTGGAAAGATTGGAAAGCAGGGAACCTGTCTGAAGATGATTTTCAGAAATCTTACTGGGTCAGATTTAAAGAGGTTAAATCTGAAGAAGAAATTAAGATCAAGCCAGAAGAAGCTTATATTATTTCTACGCTAGAGACTAACGCAGCCAACAGCCGGGGCTGGGCTTATTATTACGGTGCGGATTTTGATGAAAAAGTAGAAAACATTAAGAAACTAAGGAAAGCTCAAGATTTCTATCAAAAGATTGAGGATGCGACTGATGAAGAAGAGAAATGGAGATTAAAGAGAGAAGCAAGAACCCATTTTGGTGACTTAGTTCCTCCGGAATCTAAATTTCCTACAGAGATGATTAAACAGTTGTTGCGGGCAGAGGAAGCGCACCTGAAACAGAACCAGGAAGGTTCAGCTTCACAATGGGCTCAGGCTGCAGAAGCTGAGGAAACTATCCGCCATGTAGAATCTGCAGAACATTATGCCCTAAAAGAAGCTTTTGATGCCTATGCCCGGGCGGGAATTTCGGCCATGGAACAAAGCAAACGTTTGGAAAAAGAGGGCAAACTAAAAAAGCCAGTAGCAGTAGCTATGGAAAATCTCTTTCCGGAAAGTTTTGGATCTCATCCTGATGAATTGATAACTTTAGTTGAAGGGGGAAGGAAAAAGATGACCGAGTTTTTAGTGCAGAGAGGAATGCCAGCTTCTGAAGCGGAAAAGAAAGCTAAAGATCATATCACGGCAACTTTTGATACCGGGCATCTGAACATGTGGAGAAAATATTGGCAGGGAGATCCAAGCAAAGGGATTGAAGAGAATGATGCGCAATTTAATCATTGGATGTTAGGTAAAGTGGAAGAATTAGCTCAACGTGGAGTAGTCAGCCATTTGCACCTGGTGGATAATTATGGATATCAGGATGATCATCTTGCCCCTGGACAGGGAAATACACCAGTAAAAGAAATTGTTGAGATTTTTAAGAAGCATGGGTATAAAGGAGAAATGATCGTGGAGCCGGGAGCAGATTATAGCACGGATGCTAGCGGCTTTCATAGCGTGATGAAAACTTGGGGTATGTTCGGCAGTTCGGTTTATGGAACTCCAGGAGCTGCGCCGAGAAAGAGCTGGGGAGAGGTGCAGTATGGTTTCTTCGGCCAAAACGAGCCGCCTTACTTTACTTTCGCTCCTTACTCGCCATCAGAAGAATGGACCCTTTGGAGCGGTGTGCCGCTGGAATAAAGAATTTTCAAAGAAAGTTTTAAAAATTAGATCTATATTTAATCTTTTCATGCCTGAAAAGTCAGCGATAATTGGTTTACATGAGGCCGGAGAAGGGATGATTTTTTCTTTAGAGAGTATGTTGGGTAGAAGAGGATATAGAGAAATTGTTACAGTTAAGACCCCCTTGGAGATGGATGAAAAGTGTAGTACAAGAGATTATAATCTTTATATTATGGATGTTAATTTAGGTTTTCCAAATGGGTACGATTTTTCTTGTGCGAATAGAGTTTATGGAAGAATAAAACTAAAAGTAGACGCTGGAGAAATTAAATTCTATCCCTTAGCAGCATTTGATGATGTAGTTGATGCTGCCAGAAGAGCAGGCCTTCCCGCTTTATCTAAAAGAGATTTTGATGAGAGATTTGAGGAATTGCTGGGTCCAATAGAAAGAAGTCAGAATTGAACTAAAATATTTTGTTTAGTAAGTAATCAAAAAACCCCGCCTAAGCGGGGAAAGAAGGTCGGTTTTTACTAATACGGATTTAATATTTAAGAGGTGTTTTGAGAGAATTAAGCCTATTTGCTTAATTCTAGGTCTGAAAAGGTGGGGCTTTATAAATCGGTTATGCAGTGAACATAAAGAAGCTAAAGGCAGAAGAAAAATACATAAAGCTTTTAAACGGATAGACCATTTTGCTACTTGATAGTAAAATAGGTGGCTTTAATCAATGTATCAACTTTTTTTCACACCAGAATGGTTTAGGGGATTTGATCTAGTATTTGATGTTATTGGATTAGTTATAGCTCTAATGATCGCTGCTTATAGCTGGCGGATGTATAAGATAAGCGATGAAAACAAGTTCGCTTATTTCTCTTTAGCTTTTGTCTTATTAGCAATAGGACTGACCGTGAAAGCTTTTACCCATGGGGTATTATATTTTACACCATTAAGAGATTCGGTGATGGAAGTATTAAAGCCAACTTTGGGAGCTAAACTTAAATTTTCAGACCTATATTATAGAGCAGCTTTTTTCATTCAGATGATTTCCATGCTGGGCGGCTGGCTTTTAATCTATTTTATCTCCCAGAAATCCAGATCTAGATTAACTAAATATTATGAAGTGAGTCAGATGGCTTTGTTTGTTTACCTGATCTTACTGATTTCTATCGTAGCTAATTTCAAGTATTTTGTCTTTTATCTAACTACTGCAGTTATTCTGGGAATGACAGTACTTAATTATTATAAAAATTATCTTAATACCGAAAGAAACAAGAACGCGTATAAAGTAATGCTGAGTTTCCTCTTTATCCTTATCGGAAACTTTTTCCTGATTTTTGTTTATCTCTTGGAGAGCTTTTATGTTTTTGGAGAGGTATTCGTATTGATAGGATTTTTACTCTTGCTATCTGCGTATAGCAAAGTTCAGAAGAAATAACAAAATGAGCAATAAAAGAAGATCTCGGTTAGAATTGGTCTATGATATACTTTTATCTATCCAGAACAAGGGCGGAAAAATCAAACCTACCCACTTAATGTATAAATCTAACCTTTCCCATAAATTACTGAACGCTTATCTTGAAGAATTATTGGGCAAAGAATTAGTCCAGATAGAGGAAATTTACCATAAGAAAAGAAAGACTAATTCTAAGATTATAGCACTTACGGATAAAGGCTCAGGATTCCTGGCGGAATTCAGAAGGATGAGAGAGTTTACGGATGCTTTTGGATTGTGAAATTGTATCTTATTTTTAACAAGTTTTTAATAGAATCTTTCTTTTTAAAGAGAATTATCCTTTTTGAAGATGAAAAGTAAAGAAAAAGTGAATACTAAAGAAAAAGTAATCGTGGGCGTGGATGAAGCAGGCAGAGGCCCGGTTTTAGGCCCGCTGGTAATGGTAGCTTTAGCGGTAAAAGAAGAAAATATCAAGAAATTAGAATGGATGGGTGTAAAAGACAGCAAATTGTTAAGCTCTTCAGTCCGAGAAGAATTATTCGAGCAAATTCGGGCAGTAGTAGAAGATTTCCGGGTGGAAATGATCGAGCCGGATGCGATTGACTTATCTTTAACTGAATCTAATTTAAATTGGCTGGAAGCGGAAACTTCTGCGCGGATGGTCTCTGAACTTGACCCTGATAAAATTATTATCGATTGCCCCAGCCCGAATATTCCTGCTTATAAAAATTATTTTTCTAAAAGATTAAGTGAAGCAGTGGTTAAGAAAGCAGAATTAGTGGTTGAACATAAAGCGGATCTTAATTATATTGTGGTAGGAGCAGCTTCAGTAATTGCTAAGGTTATTCGGGATAGGGCAGTTAACCATTTAATTTCTGAGATCGGAATTGATTTTGGATCTGGCTATATGAGCGACCCCAAAACCCAAGAATTTTTGGAAAAGTATCATGATAAATTTCCCCATCTGTTCAGGAAGAAATGGCAGTCTTATAAAAATGTGGAAGAGAAAAAGATGCAGAAGAGTTTGGGAGAGTTTTAGTTGAGGAAATCTGAATAATTGCTTTAGGTTTGGAAATATTTTTAAAGTAGCTGCCTTTTGTATTATTTGAGGAGATAGGGGAGGAAGGAAAAATGGCTGAAGAAAAATATGCCGCGGAACGATTAGACTTTTTTTATAGTAGATTAGTACCTGGCAGATTTGAGGTGGATAGAGAGCATTGCATACCCGCAGTAGCAGTATATTCCGCTAGTCAGGGTGTCTTGGTGGAAACAGATCCAAATACCAATATACCCTTTGGACCACCCCGGAGCAGATCCATTGCTTATGTTGGCGATGAAGCAGAGGAAAAATATGCTGCTTTGAAATCTCATTTAGCTAAAAGTGGGGTTAAACCAACTCAAATTAAAGTAACTCCTGAGTTTGTAGAGTGGGGAAAAGCTCTGCATAGAGTACAAACCCCCTCTGAATCGTTGGTTAATCTTTTAACTCCAAAAAGATAATTTTAACTCTTTTTCTTTCTATTTTTCTTTTGGAGCGGCTGGTTCTACCGTAACATTTATATATCAATTGTAATAATATGATTACATATGTTACAAAATTATAACAAAGGGAAAGTGCTTCAGGTATTTTTTGATGAGCCTTTAGCGGAAGGAGGACACCAATTAAGGGAAATCAGCAGAAAAGTTAAGCTAGCTCCACTTTCAGTGAAGAACTATCTATTGGAACTGAAATCTGAAGAACTAATTATAGAAAAAAAAAGCCGAGTCCAAAGCCATCCTACTTATTGGGCAAATAGAGAGAGTGAGTTATTCTTATTATATAAAAATACAAATACTATCTTAAAGATAAAGGAGAGCGGGTTGTTAGATTATCTTTATGATTCTTGTTTACCCTCGGTTATCATTCTGTTTGGCTCGGCAGCGCGGGGTGAAGACACAGAGCAGAGCGATATTGATATCTTTTTACAAGCAAGTCAGGTAAAGTTGGTTCTAAAAAAATATGAAAAGATCTTAAAACATGAGATCAACATATTTTTTGAGGATAATTTTTCAAAATTAAGTAAAGAGTTAAAGAATAACCTTTTAAATGGGATTATATTAAAAGGATACCTAAAAGTGTTTTAAAATGGATTTAATTAAAATAACTCCGGACAAAGAGAAAGCAAAAAGTATTCTACAGATGGTACTTTTGATTGAAGAACGAATCAAAATACAAGACCGGGAAAAAATGGCTGCTCTTATCATGGTTGATTATTACGAAATCATTAAAGAGTTAATTACTGCAATTCTTTTGGTTAATGGTTATAAAACTCTTAGCCATAAAGATTTAGTGGCTTATTTAGAGGAAAAAGTTTCTGAAGTTCGGGCAGAGGAAATACACTTAATAGGCCAATTAAGAGTATTAAGAAATAGGGTTGCTTATGAAGGGTTTTTGATTAATTCCATCTATTTAAAGAAAAATGAAAGTTTGTTCCAAGAAATAATTAATAAACTGAAGCAAATGGTTAAAAATAAAGTGAGCTAAAATGACAGTTTTCACCAAAGTAAAAAAAGAGGACTTATTTAATCTGAAAGATTGGGTAGAGTTAGAGCCAAAGACTATCTACGAGGAACTGCGCCTGCAGCAGAAAGAAGTTATTCTTATTCTTTATACCTCTGGAAAATTATTGCTTCAGGGAAAGAAAGAAGCGGTAGATAAAATTGCTGAGCAATTGGAAAAGAAAGGTATCGGAGAGAGAATAGAAGAGGAAAATTTTAGAAAAGAAACAGGTATAATTATCGGTAGCGATGAAGCTTTGAAGGGAGATACTTTCGGCGGAATTGTAATTGCGGCAGTGAAAGCTGATGATGTTTTGCGCAAACAGCTGCAAGAGTTAGGAGTAGCAGATAGCAAGACCTTAAGTGATAAAGAAATTATGTTTATGGCCGAGAAGATCAAGAAAATTGCTCAATGCGAGATTAAAAGCCTTTTGCCGGAAGAGTTTAACCATGAAGATAAAGTTACTGAAATGCTCAACAAATATCATCATCAAGTTGCAGAATATCTTAAACCAGGCAAACATATTGTGGATAAATATCCTGGCTGTACAGTGGGAGATATTGCGGAAGAAAAAGCAGAATCTAAATATGTAGAAGTTGCGGCAGCTTCGGTTTTAGCGAGGGCTACGGCCCTAAAACAATTGGATTTTCTGAGCAGCCAGGCAGGTTTTACCTTGCCTAAAGGCAGTACTCATGTGAGAGATGCCCTGCTGAAATTGAAAGAGAAAGGGTTAGATGCTAAAAAGTTTGTAAAGTTAAATTTCAGGAATGTTCAGGAAATTCTGAGATAAGATTTACAATAAAGTCGTTTCCACCAATCCTTGATTGGTAGTGCACTCCTACAACGTCACTGCGTTCCGAGCTTGCTTTCAGCAAGAGTCCAAATGCTCAGCTTTTATATTGCGAGCGACCCGAGCCCGTAGGCGAGCATGGTCGCGAGCATTTTGACAATAATTCTTAAGTTGCGAAAGAATAAGATTTATTCATTTAGAAGAAGCAGTACAAACATATCCTGCGGTTTTGCCTTAAGTAAGAGAAAAGCGGAGCTATCGATTTATAGTTCCGGTTTCTTTAGTCAGGGGGTTAACCGATATTTTTACTGGGTGGAAGAGGACTTTGGTATATATACTCGAAGCATTAAATTCCCGAACTTTTAATGCTTCTCGTAATAGTAAAAGCATAGTATTACTGTTCGAATATTTGGTGCTTTGACTATACCAAAGGAATTAGGTTTGAAGCCTAATTCCGTTCAGTATATTTAGATGAACTGCAACAAAACCTTTATAAATAACTGCTCTTACTGATAATTAGCTTAAGATCATGAAAATACCTAAAACTGTAAAACGGTTTTGCAAGACCTGCAAAAAGCATACTGAACATAAAGTTTCTCAAAATAAAAAGAAGAGTGCCAGCTCTTTCAGCCGAGGCTCTAAGGTTAGAGCTAGATTAAGAGGCAGAGCCAGAGGGCATGGAAATTTAGGCAGGTATTCCAAGCCGGCAGTAACTAAATTTAAGCGTACCGGGGCTAAACAGACCAAGAAAACAGATTTACGTTATACCTGTGCAGTCTGCAAAAAAGCTAGCTGTCAACGTGCGGGTATCCGCTCGAAAAAAGTAGAATTGATTTAAGATTGATTTAGATTTAATACGATGATGTGATTAAAATGAATACAAAAAGCAAATTTATCAAAGTAAGATGCGCGAAATGCAAGAATGAACAGATCCTTTTCGGCAATTGCAGTTCAGAAGTGAAGTGCTTGGTTTGCAATAAGGAAATGGCTTATCCTACCGGTGGAAAGGCCAGGATTGCAGGCAGAGTTCTAGAAATTTTAGAGTAAGAGAGAATTTATAGTAAAGATTTATAAATAAATTTCTTTCTAGTAGTTTCATGTTCTATAAACGCCAGGGCCTGCCGGAAGAGGACGAAATTGTCTTATGCCAAGTGACTAAACTATTTCCTAATTCTGTTTTCGTAGATTTATTAGAATTTAATGATTCAGGCATGGTGCATATCTCAGAAATAGCTCCAGGAAGGATCCGGAACCTAAGGGATTATGTCAGTATAGGTAGGCAGATTGTCTGTAAAGTCTTGAGAATAGACCGGGAGAGAGGACATATTGATTTATCTCTGAGAAGAGTTAATTCTCACCAGCGCCAGGAAAAATTAGATGAAATTAAGCAGGAGTTGAAAGCGGAAAGCTTAGTTAAAAGTGTAGCTCAGAAAATCAAGATCAAGCCGGAAGAGATTTATGCTGCCCTGAAAAAGTCAGTATTAAAAGAATATTCTCACCTGTATTTATGTTTTAAAGATGCGGCTAATTCAGAGGCGGATTTAACCAAATTGGGCCTGGAAAAAAATATCGCTGAAGAGTTAATGGTTGCGATTAAAGATAAATTTAAACCACCTAAATTCTTTATTGAGGGAGAGGTAACCTTGAGAACCTATGATCAGAATGGTTTAGATAAGATCAAATCAGTTTTAATCAAGATAGAGAAAATTTCTCCGAAATTAAGCCTATTTTATCTGGGAGCAGGAAGGTATAAATTGAGGATAGAGGATTTAGAATATAAATCAGCAGAGGCAAACTTAACTAAAGTAGAAGAGATCTTGGCTACTTTTAATGATAAGCTCTCGGTAGTAGAACTGAAACGAGAGAAAAAAGAATAGAGTTTAAAAAAAAGGTGTTCTCAAAAGATGGCCCTAAATATCCGTAAATGTCTTTCCTGCGAGAAATATACGCTCAAAGAGGAATGTGATTGTGGAGGAAAAACTATCCTGCCCAGGCCCCCGAAATTCTCTTTAGAAGATAAATACGCGGATCTGAAGCGGAAGGTTAAAAAAGAAGGGTTGATTCAGAAAGGATTATATTGATGAGAAATTTCAGTTCCCAGATGAAATTTGAGATGAATAATTCATTTCCAAAAATAGAGGTGATTAAAAATGTCTTTAAAACAATTACTGCAACAAAAAGTACCTAAATCTTCGCAATTAGAACCGCACTTTAAGGCTTTATTAGAGCATATTGAGATGAAAGGAATTGATACTGAAGAGCATTTAGTGGATTTTCTGAAGAAAGAGGTTAGTGTCATTGAAAAAGAGGTTACTCAATTGAAGAAAGCTTCTTCCACCAGCGTTAAATCGGTAAGAGATCGAGTAGTGCATCTAGAGATGTTAAGAAAAGGGTTAGGATTGATTAAAGATTATTGGTGAGAGTATTGGATCTATTTTGGTAAGTTTTTGTTAATAGAATCAAAACACCAACAAACTAATCCAGAATACGATTATTCCCAATACAGTTCCAGCAGTCAAATCAATCCAATCATGTTTCTTAAGTATAATTCTCGAATACATAATGGCTAGGGCAGTAAGAATTAGAAATGAAGTTAAATAAAAGTTCTGGAAATAATTGCCTAAAGCTAAGGCCAGAAAGATGCATCTGGCTGCATGTACGCTGGGAAAAGAGCCGGCATCGATTTTCTCTAATAAATTCTGATAGATTCGATGGTTTGGTCTAGAACGAAAGTAAATTATCCGGATGAGGCTGATGATCCCTAATATTAAGACAAAGCCAAAAAGCAATTGAAAGAAGAGATTAAACTCCGCGAGCAGGAGAATAGAAAAGATGAGTAAAGCATAAAAGACAATGCTTCCTAGAGAAGTAAGGTCGCGCCAGGGCTGGAAATCAAACTTACTTTTCTTGATCAGTTCGCTTAATTTTAAGTTAGGTTGGTTCTGTTTCATCTTGATGATTAAAATATTGGGTAATAATAAGAAAAAAAGATTGAAGATCTAATTCAATCCTAGATTCATGGTCTCTCCATTAACGCTGACACTTTTGACATCGCCATCTAGCTCTAGTTCCATCTCGGCGTTTTTATCTATGCTTAATTGGCCTATAAATGAACTTAAGCTAACTTCTTCATCAGAGAGGGTATATTGTAATTTGTCGGCTACCTCAAACTTACCGCTTCCCTGAGGTAATAATATCTCTTTTAAGTCTAGATTGTTAATGTTCATGAATTCATAATTTAAATCGCTAAAAGACAGATCAATTTCTCCTGCTGAGGATAAAGCGATATTATTAACTTCTAATCTTTTAGCCCTACCGGTTAAAGAAATTCCAGTTTCATCAAAAGTAAGTTCGCCTAGAAAACCTTTGATTCTTAAGCTTACTTCTTGGAGATTATTTAACTCTAGTTTATCGTTATTAACTTTAATGATGGTATCTAAATTAGTAAATCTTAATTCTATTTCGTTGATTTTAACTTCTTTCTTTACGGAAGGGATCTCATTGAAACTCATGGTAATTCCAATTTTTTGGAAGTTTTTCCGATTGGTATTAATAGAGCTCCATTCTCCTGCGGCAAGCTCATCATTTGCTTGAACTTCTTGGTTGAGACTGGTTTTAAGAGATTTTACTGTACTGCTTAGATTTTCATCTCCGCCCATGAAAGCGCTGGTTAATCCGAAGCCTTTCCCGTCCTTGTTCATGAAAAGAAACAAAAATATAACTCCCACTACAATTGTGATCATCACAATATAAAATCGTAAATGGTTCTGTCCAGAATGTTCGTTGCCCATCATCAATAATTCACCTCAATTTTTTTATTGTTTAATATTAATTTTTATTATAGACTATTTTGAAAAACCCATATTCGACACGGTCTCATAATATCAAATACCACTCCGTATTTGATACTTTCAAAATCGTCTTAGAGGACTTTTGATATAGCAACGCATTGCTATTAAGAGACTTGAGGTCGAGTATAAGCTCAAATTGTACCCCCCCACTGATGAAGGTTATTCAAAGTCATCTATAATTGATTTATTAACAATGTGAGAGTATTTAATAAACTTTTTGGTAGCGGAAAGATGATTGTTCCGGTTAAGTTTATTTTTAGCTTAAAACTTTAGCTTTTCTGGTTCCTTTGGGGAGGGTTTTTACTGTTTTCAATTAAGTCTTCCAGTAAACCAACCACCTTATCAGGATTGTCAATATCTTTGATCTGGAAACTATTGCTTCCAGTAGATACGGAAATAGTTCCATAATTAAGCATCCTTTGCATAAAATTTTGTTTAATGTTAATATCGGGCACATAACCCAAAGGATGATAATAAACATTCTGTTTCCTCTGTTTGACCAGACCTTCAGTAATAACCATCTTTTCAGGCATGAAAGTGTATTTTAAGACTATGCGGGAATATTCCGCAGAAATCAAAGAGAAGACCGCTATTCCTAGCAGAAAATAGATTAATAAAGAGTTGGAAAAATAGCCGGTAAAATAATTAATGCCCAGCAAGATGAGTAAGAAAAAACCGCAGAAATATTCCGGAAAAAAAGCTTTTCGGGAGCGTTTTAAGATATAGAGTAGATGTTCAAAATTCTTTTCCAATTCCGGTGCTCTTTTTTCTTTTTCAGCCATATTAATCTGGTTCTACGATTCTAAATAAGTATTATAGTAACCGTGAGATATTTCCTAACTGTTATTCACAGTTACTAATAAGCAAAGGTGTGGGTATATCAAACGCATTTGATATTACGAGACGTTCGTGCGTCGAGTTTAAAAGTGCGAATATATTACCCATTTGCTATATTATCCACTGTAATCTAAAAAGCTTTATATATTTTGTTGTGCTTCTGAAAGTTATGCCAGAATTGCCAGAAGTGGAGACCATCGTAAAACAATTGCAGCAAACAGTGCTAGGAAAAACAATTGAGAAAGTGGAAGTTCTGGACAAGATGGTTGATTCTCGCTTAAAGAAGATTACTCCGGTTAAAATTATTGGAATTGAGAGAAGAGCAAAATATATTATTATTCGTCTGGGAAACCGGAAATTTATATTGGTTCATCTGGCCATGACCGGACATTTTCGATTTTTTTCCAAAGGAAAGAAAATTAATCCCGATGAGGGAAAATTTGTAGTAGCTAAATTTTATCTTGATGATGGATCATTATTGACCCATAATTCTATCCGTAAGTTCGGGATGGTAAAATTGATGGATCGAAAACAACTGGAACAAAATCTGGGAAAATTAGGTCCAGAACCTTTATCCTCGGAGTTCACTCCCGAGATCTTTAAAAAAATATTACGCAGGAAGAAAAAAGCTAACCTTAAAGTCACTTTGATGGACCAAAACTTTATTGCCGGCATTGGTAATATTTATGCCCAGGAAATACTTTATCATGCTCGGATTGATCCTCAAAGAAAAATTGGAAATTTGTCTGATCCGGAGGTCAAAGAACTTTATCTTCAGATCAGGAAAGTGCTGCAATCAGCAGTAATTCATCAGGGAACTACAGTAGATAATTATACCCATATGACCGGAATAGGCGGATATCAAAAATTCCTGACCGTGTACCAACTGAAAAAATGTCCTAAACATCATGCTTTAAAGAGAATAAATCAGGGCGGAAGAGGAACGTTTTATTGTCCGATTTGCCAGAAATAATTTTAGAAAGCGAGGCTCAAAAATGTGGAAGAATATGTTGGATAAGGTCAAAGGGAAAATTACGGAATTTAAAAGAAGAAAAGAAATTAAGAAAAAAGCTAAAACTGAAATTGTTCAGACTAAAACCGAAGAAAAAGATAAAAACGAGCAAATTCCTAAAAAAGAATATCCGAATCGTTTCTTAAAGTTTTATTATCTTAACCAAAAAAAATTGAATAAAGAGCGAAGAAAAAGTTATTCTGGTCGAAAAGGGAAAGGAATTTGCGTGAGATGTAAGCAAAAATCTTTTCCTGGGATCGTTTTTTGCGAGTTTCATCAGCAAAAACAGCAAACTTATAATTATCGCTCCCGGCATAAATCAATATAATAAAATGAGTCCCGATTCTGAAATCGGGCTAAGAAACGCTCTCTATTTGGAAATATCTCCCCAGACACCGAAATATTTATATAGTTAAGCGCTTATTGAGTATACAAAAGCGTATATTGGTGTGGTGCGAGATGTCAACAAAAACAGGTGAAGCGGCAAGAGCAAGAAATGCTTTAACTCAATTATATGATTCTCCAGTATTAGAAATGCGTTTATTTGAAATTCTTGAACAAATTCGGGATAAATGGGTTCAGGCTGCAGAAGAAAAAGGAGAAAAATATCATCTGCATGGACTTTGTGCAGTTTTAGGTTATGATCCTAAAAAGCATGAGGATTATTTTAGAATGCCGGTAGGAGCAGATGTATTTGCGGGACGAGATGTTTATTTGGACAGCCCTGAAGCACCTCAAGCTTTAGAGCAGGCAATGGAAGAAGATGGGGCAGTTTTAATTGATGGTGAGGGAAAAATCCAACATAGTGGAAGATATATTAATGTTAATGTGGGCGAAATCTATGAAAGTTCTTCTGAAGCTAGGGCAACTTACAGTAGATTAAAAGATACAGCTAATGCTGGAACAAGACATTTGTCTATTGTGGCTGCTTCTACGGAATTACCAGACTTATTGTTTTGTGCTTTGAAGAGTGATCATCCTCAGATAAGGATCTTTAAAGAGGGGCAAGTAGTACATTCTACCGTTCCAGAGGATGAGAATTACAAGCCGAAAGAAGTGCCTTATCTTAGGGCAGTAGCTTAATTATGTTTTAACTAATCTTTTAACTTTTCCGAAATTATAAATCTCTTTTTCTCCGACGGCTAAAACTTCGAAATTAGAGAGGTCGGTAAGAAAAGGGCTTAATAATTTTTCTTTAAGAATATCTGTGCCCTCTAAAAGTGGATTGAAGCTGGGCATGACAATCAATTCTTTAGTTCTCCATTTCCCTCGAAGAAAACATTTGAATCTTTCTATTTTGCTTTTCTCTCGGAAACTGATCGCCGGATGCTCGTGGCCGATAAGAATAGTTTTAATGCTTTTAGGGAAGGGTTTAATTTTGTCTCCATGGAGAATGAAAATATTTTCGATGATTAATTCTTCGACTACTTTAATCTTCATCTTAGCGGCAATGGTCTGCAAGTAATTGTCGTGGTTGCCTTTGACTAAAATAATCTTAGAGCAATGGTTGCGGATAAATTCCAGCACTTTTAGAACCTCTTTCCATTCTTGGTTAAGGTTCTTGCTGAATTCGTGTTTTAAATCTCCGTTAATCACGATTATTTTAGGCTTAACTTTTTGGAAAATTAATTTTAATCTCTGGATGATTTCTTCTGCCTGAAATCTGGGAAGAAGAATTCCTTTTTGATGCAGATATTCTTCGTAGCCAAGATGGAAATCGCTGAGAATGAGAATCTTTTTTTTAGGGAGCCAAACACTTAAATCTATGAGTTCAAAGTTAGAGTTAATCTTCATTTTTTATTTGAGGTTAGAAATCTTTATAAATAATTTGGATTGAGAAGGTATTAAGCCCCTGTAGCTTAGCCCGGTTCATGCGGCCAATTATGGTTGGCAGCCATGGTGCGCCTCGCTTTGCTCAGCAGCACAATTAATAAACTGAAAGAGTTAGATTCGTTAAGAAAATTACACTTAAAGCCCCTGTAGCTTAGCCCGGTTCGAGCGAACGGCTGTTAACCGTTAGATCACCAGTTCAAATCTGGTCAGGGGCGGCTTTTTTTATCTTTGCGCAGCTTGGGGTTGATAAGGGGGAAGCCCCCTTATGTGAGGATCTGGTCAGAGGCGGCTTTTTTTTAAATAATGAGTTTTACTTTAATCCCAACTCATAAACCTCTTCAGCTAACTTTTCCATTAAATTAACGTCAGCACATTTCTTAAACAATAATTCGCCATGGGCATGGACGATAACTTCTCCCGCTGTAGTTTTAATTACCAATAAAATCGGAGTTTCCATCAATATTTCATAATGATCCTTTATTTTAATTAAATTCAATTTTCTATTTTGCTTTAGTTTAGCGGAATAGGCTGCTTTAGTCTTGCATTTGGCCAGGGAAAAGTTTATAGTCATTTTGGTTTGGTTTTGGTTTGGTTTATTTGTGATAATTATAAACTTAACTTCTCAAAAATAATTTCAACGAAATACTCAGACTTGACCGAAGCCTTTATATACTAAAAATAATTTATTAAGCATATAATCAAGAGGTGATAGTCAAATGGTTAAATCTTTAATTAAAAAAGAAAAAATGGAGCTGCATAAAATAGCTCATTATACCTTCTTTGCGGGATTACTGGTAGCGATCATTGCCGGGTTCTTTAGGAATGTATTAAGTACAGAAATATTGGTTACTACTTTAGTTATTCTAGGATTTGTGGTGGGATTGTTTAACTTAACTACAAAAGAGACCATGCCTTTCTTAGTTGCGTCCATCGCTTTGATGCTGGCAGGGATTGTTAATCTGGCATTGATTCCAGGGGTAGGATTGTTTTTAAGATCGATCTTAAGCAATATTGTTGTTTTTGTGGTTCCTGGAGCGATCATTGTGGGAATGAAAACCATCTGGAAAATGGCTTCAGAATAAATCTTTTGGAGAGGACAAGATGAATTTTAAAAGTATAGAATGCCCGCACTGCAAATTTAAATTTAATTCTTTTATTTTTTCCGGTTTGAAAGCAGTGTATTGCCATTATTGCCATGGATGGGTTAAAGTTTAGAAATAGGCTTCTTTATGGAATATTTATTTTCTCTTAATCATTTCAATATCTTTTACCGTAATCCAGGCGGTCATATTCCCATAACCAGTTTTATCGATCTGGAAGGGAGGGATGGTTTCTACCCCTTCTAAGAAGATTAAAGCGCAATAATTCTTGCCTTTAAGCCGATTTGCATAGGATAAAGGCACTCCAATCTCTGAACCATATTCGGTTAAAATTTGATTAATTTTATCTTGATCTAAACCTGCATAAAATAAAACTCTGCTTACTTGGGCTTTAGCAGTTACTGGCGCGCCAGACTCTTTGAAATAAATTATATCATCTACAAAAATATTTTGATAGGGAGTTTTAGGATATTTATACCAGCGGGATTCAATGGTTTTCTCTCCGGAAAGGATTTTAGCTAGAAGTCCGCTTTCTTTGGAGAGGATGGCGAGATGGTACATGGTTTAATTTTTGTTTTATTTTTTATCCTAGTTTCTGATCAATCTCTAGGGCTACTTCTTTTAATTCTAAGAAAATACCATCTATATCCCGCTGTAAATCTTTAACTAAATCTTGTAAAGAATTCTCTCGGATTAAATAGCCTTCTTTCTCTCTGAGAACAATCCCCGAACCCATCAAGCGAGTAAGATGATGGACTACTGTCCCCCGGCTTAAGCTTAGCTTTTCGGCGATATAATCTGAGGAAAGAGGCTGGTTCTGGCGAGATTTTTTGACTAAAGTAATAAAAATGCGGAAACAGCTGCTATCTTTATCTCGAAGATTGAATAAACCTAGAGAATTGCCCAGCCATTGCAGCTCTTCATTTACATTGGGGGAAGAAATCTTGCGGATTTTGATTACAGTTAGTTTTTGGTTCATTTTGTGGGATAAAGTTAGCTATCCTTCTGGATTATTTAAACTTTTTCCATAAACTTTATATACTGGGGCAATTTTAAGTGGTCTAGGTTGACTTAAGCTTGACCGAATGATCTACTGTGATTTAAAATGGCAAACAAAAAAATTAATCAAAACAAAACGGAAGAAGCAGCTAAACCAGAAAATCAGACTAATGAGAATGATGTTGCGAAAAATATTGCTGAGAATCATACTGATGAATTAGCGGAGATGAAAGATCTTCTCCAGCGAACTCAGGCTAATTTTGAGAATTATCGCAAACAGGTTGAAAAGCGGGTAGAAGAAATCCGAGATCTGGCTGCGAAAGATGTAATCTTGCAATTATTGCCAGTATTAGATAATCTTGAACTAGCTTTGAAGTCTGCGGATAAGAATTTAGTTGAGTTCAGGAAAGGAATAGAATTAATCTATTCACAATTGTTCAGCATTCTAGAAAATCAGGGAGTTAAAGTGATTGAGGCCAAGAAGTTTGATCCCTATCTTCATGAACCCTTGCTTAAGGTGGAATCTGAAGCTCCTGAAAATTCTATCCTGGAAGAATTTCAGAAAGGGTTCATGCTCAATAATAGAGTAATCCGTCATGCTAAAGTAAAGTTAAGCGCGGGAAAGATAAAAGCAGTTGAAAATAATACTGATAAAAAAGAGTATACCACAAATATTGAAAATAATAAGACAAATTAAAAAAAATAATTAATAGAATAATGTTCAAGGAGGATTGAAAAATATGGCAAAAGAAAAAGAACAAACTAAAAAAGCAAACGGAGCAACTATCGGAATTGATCTAGGTACTACTTTTTCCGCAGTAGCGGTGATGGAAGGGGGTAAACCAGTCATAATCTCTAATTCCGAGGGTACTAGAACTACTCCCAGTGTAGTGCACGTAAAAGATGAAGAGATTATCGTAGGACAAGTAGCCCGTAACCAAGCTATCGTAGATCCATCACATACCATTCGTTCGATCAAAAGAAAAATGGGCTCTAACGAAAAAGTTGAAATTGATGATAAAGAATATACTCCGGAACAGATTTCGGCAATGATCTTACAGAAATTAAAACGGGATGCAGAAGCTTATTTAGGCCAGCCGGTAAAGAATGCAGTGATTACTGTCCCTGCATATTTTAATGATGCTCAAAGACAAGCAACCAAAAATGCGGGAGAAATTGCGGGATTGAATGTATTAAGAATAATTAACGAGCCAACTGCAGCTTCTCTGGCTTATGGCCTGGATAAATTAGAGAAAGCACATACTATCTTAGTCTTTGATTTCGGGGGAGGAACTTTTGATGTTTCTGTTCTGGAATTAGGCGAAGGAGTTTTCGAAGTTAAAGCTACCAGCGGGGATAACCGTTTGGGTGGAGATGATATTGATGAAATTATCATGAATCATCTGATCAGTAATTTCAAGAAATCTACGGGCATTAATCTAAACAATGATGCTACGGCTATCCAGAGATTAAAAGAGGCAGCCGAGAAAGCTAAAATTGAATTATCTTCGAAAATGAAGGTAGAGATTAATATCCCTTTCGTTACTGCTGACCAGCATGGACCCAAGCATATCAAAGAGGAATTGACTCGGGCAAAGTATGAAGAGTTGATCTCTCCAATCATGAAAAAATTGGAAGTGCCAACCAAGAATGCTTTGAAAGATGCAGATTTGAAAATAGATAAAGTTATTTTAGTGGGAGGATCTACCAGAATTCCATCAGTCCAGGATCTAGTCAAAAAACTTACCGGCAAGGATGGAGATAAGTCTGTAAATCCTGACGAAGCGGTAGCTTTAGGTGCAGCAATCCAAGCTGGAGTTCTAGGCGGAGAAATTAAAGATGTTTTGTTGTTAGATGTTATCCCCTTAAGTTTAGGAATAGAAACTTTAGGTGGCGTACTAACTAAATTAATCGATCGGAATACGACTATCCCTACCAAGAAAAGTCAGATCTTTAGCACGGCAGCAGATAATCAGACTGCAGTTACTATTCGAGTAGCGCAAGGAGAACGTCCCATGTTTGGAGATAATAAATTATTGGGCCAGTTTGATCTGATTGGAATACCGCCAGCACCAAGAGGAGTGCCTCAAGTTGAGGTTACTTTTGATATTGATGCTAATGGTATCTTAGACGTATCTGCAAAAGATTTAGGTACAGGCAAAAGGCAGCAGATTAAAATTACCGGTACAGGAAACTTGAGCAAAGATGATGTAGAACAGATGAGGCAGGAAGCAGAAAAGAATGCTGCTGAAGATGAAAAACGTAAAGCTAAGGTTGAGGCAGATAATAATGCTGAAGCGGTAATCTTCCAGACTAAAAAAGTGATGGAAGAATTTGCAGATAAAGTTGATGCTGGTACTAAAAAGAAAATCGAAGAGAAGATCAAAGAGCTAGAAGAAGCCAAGAAAGAGGGTGAACCTGCTGAGATCAATAAGAAAATTGAAGAGCTGAATAAAGTAGTACAGGAAATTGGCTCTAAGATTTATCAGGAAGCGGCAGCTAAACAGCAAAGCAGTAAAGGGAAAAGCGGCAAAGCTGGCGGAAATGGAGCTGGTGCTGAAGGCGAAGACTCTAGCGATTCCGGTGATGACTCTGGCAGCGGTGATAAGGGCGATAAAGTGGTTGACGCAGAGTTTAAGGAGAAATAAGAAGACTTATATCTTCTTTTTTTATTTTTTTGGATTAAAATGGGTAACGATAAATCAGAAGGAGTGGTTTTAGCTAATCATAGGTCTGATATTTTTACTCAGGATTTTGTTTTAAGCTCTATTTTTAAATATTCTAACTTCAAACGTTTTGGTTTTTCTTTTGATTTTCCTAAAATATGCTATAATCATCAAACGGGAGACATCACCTGGCCGAAAGAAGAAGTAGAGGAAATTAGAAATAAGCTTTTACCTAAAGAAAGATATGAAGAGATTATTGCGGAATTAAAAGAAGTGGATCTAGATTATAAAAATTACTTAAAGAAATTTGTTAAAAATATGGCTCAAGCCAGAAAGAATTCTAAGATAATCTCAGAATTCTTTGAAGAATCAATGAAAATTGGGAAAAGCATTTCCTGGCATATTCTGGAATTACCTCTGGCAGTTGAATTAGAAAAGTTGCATATTCCCCTGCAGGCAGTCAGAACCAAGAAAACCCAGACCTCTTTAGCTTCTGAAAGACTGAAAGAGCTCGCGAGAAAATACGCTGCTAATTTATCTCTGGATAATTTTAGTTTGAAAGAAGAATTACTCCAATTTCAAAAAGAATTTGGATACTTAGGAATGAAATATTTCCAAGGTCAGCCTTGGAGTGTGGAAGATATTTTCCAAATGTTAAAAGAGACTGATCTTAACGAAAACGAAAAAGTGATTGAAGAGAAAAAGTATAAAAACTTCTATTTGGTTATTGCTCAAGAATTGATCTTTTCTCGGACCCAAAAATGGGAATCAATTTGTTATGGCTGTAGCCTGTTTCGTGAAATGATCGAGAAATACTTCTCGGATAAAATTAAGTATGAACAATTATGTGGTTTGAGGGTAGAAGAAGTAAAAGATATTCTTTCCGGAAAACTATCTTACTCTCCAGAATTAGTGAAAGGTAGAGATAATTTTATCTTGCGGATAGGTGAAAAAGGTGTAAAATTAATTCTAGGCAGGCAATTATCTGAAGAAAAAAGATATGTTAATATTACTGAAATTAAAGGCCAAGTGGCTAAATCTGGTAAAGTTCAGGGTAGAGTTAAAATCGTACTAACCCCAAAAGAATGTTCCAAAGTGCAGAAAGGAGATATTTTAGTAGCAACTATGTCTACTCCTGATTTTCTTCCGGCGATGGATAAAGCTGCTGCTTTTGTGACTGATATTGGCGGAATTACCTGCCACGCGGCGATTGTAGCCAGAGAAATGGGAAAACCTTGCATCATCGGCACAGAAATCGCCACTAAGGTCTTTAAAGATGGAGATCTAGTGGAAGTGGATGCAGAGAAAGGAATAGTGAGGAAAATAAACGAAAAATGAGCTGGAAAAAAAACTTTCATGGCAAAATAGATCCATTTTCAGTCTATTTTGAAGCTAGTTGTTGGAAAAATGATCTTCAATTAGTATTTAATTCCCCCTCCAGCATCCGCTTTCGATATGTAGACGGAGACTTTTATTATTGGAGTGAAGACGAAGAAAAAATAAAGGAGGATTTACTTCAAGATTCTGTAACCAAAATTGATTTTTGTAACCAGACTATAAAGAAGATTTCTCTGGACTTTTTACAATTCTGTAAAGATCTTGGAAGTGATTTTAGACATAAAAGCAATCAGGAATTATTAAACTTATTTAATCAATTTTGTGAAGAATATAGAAAGACCATGGTGGGTTGGCAGCATCCGCTTTTGATTGAGGAAGTCTTGACCATCTTACTTCAGAAACAGTTGCAAGAAGCGATTAATCCCGAAAAAGATTACTTTTTGTTTAAAGAAGTATTCTCTTCTTTTTTTATTCCAGAAAAAGAAACAGAAATGTTTCGAGAGAGAAAAGAGTTATTACTCTTAGCTATTAAAGGAGTAACTGAAGAAAGACTTCAAGAACATGCCCAAAAATATGCTTATCTTGGTTTACTTCTCCTTTCAGGAGAGCCTTGGACTAGGGATTCTTTTAGGAAGAGGTTGCAAGAAATTAGTAATCCTAAAATAAAATTAAAAGAGTTGCAAGAAACTTCGGAAGACAAACATAAGCAGATTACTGCTAAGATTAAAGATGCGCGTTTTCCAGAGTTAGTTCAATTAGCCAAAGATATTTCTTATTTACGTACTTTTCATCTAGAAAAAACTAACGAGGGTTGTTTTTATGCTCGCCCTTTTTTAACTGAACTGGCAAAAAGGATGGGATTATCCTACCCTGATTTAACCAATCTGATCCCGGAAGAGATAGAAAGTTATTTTAGAAATGAGATGCAAATTTTTCCTGTTTCGATCGAAGAACGAAAAAAAGGTTATGTAATAATTAATGATCCGGAGATAAAGATTTTTATCGGAAAAGAGGTAGAGCATTTTAAACAAGAACATTTACAGCAATTAGATAATGTCACTCAAATAAGCGGGTTAGTGGCTTATAGGGGAAAGATTACTGGAACAGTCAAAGTGCTTTATAATGTTGCAGAGATGAGTAAAGTAAACAAAGGCGATATTATTGTAGCACAAGTAACTACTCCTGATTTTGTTCCGGTGATGGAAAAAGCAGCTGCGTTTATTACTGATATTGGTGGAATAACTAGTCATGCCGCTATCATTGCCAGAGAAATGAAAAAACCTTGCATCGTGGGCACGGAAATCGCCACTAAAGTCTTTAAAGATGGGGATCTGGTAGAGGTAGATGCAGAGAAAGGAATAGTGAGGAAAATAGGATGAAAGATGCTTTAGAAAATTATCCCGAACTTTTACATGACTTAAAATCACTTTTAACCAAAGCTAAGTATAACGCTTACAAAGCTGTTGATAATTTGAAAGTCCAGACTTACTGGCAAGTTGGAGAGAGAATCGTACGGGAAGAATTGCAGCATAAAGATAAAGCAGATTACGGTGAATTTTTAATTAGCAGATTAGCTCGTGATCTGGGCTTTTCTAAAGTTATGCTTCATTATATGATTCGTTTTTATACTGTTTATCCAATCGTTCAGACAGTGTCTGAACAATTAGCCTGGTCGCACATGGTAGAATTAATTTATCTGAATAATAGTGAAGAAAGGCAATTTTATGAACAGCAAACAACTCAAAATGGATGGAGTGTGCGGACTTTAAGAAGTGAAATCGGAAAGAAGATGTATCAGCGAGCTTCTCGTGAAGGCAGTCTGGTCATAAAAAAGAAACTTCCTTTAGCAGAACCGGAGCAGGTATTTAAAGATAGTTACAATTTTGATTTTTTGGAGCTGAAGATTAATTATAAAGAAAAAGATTTAAAAAACGCTCTCCTGGAAAAATTGGAACAATTTCTCCGGGAACTAGGTCCTGATTTCTTTGTAGGAAGAAGAGAGGTTCCCATCCTAATTTCCGGGAATTATGACAAAGTTGACTTGGAACTATTCCATGCAGGTTTACTATGTTATATTCTGGTTGAGGTTAAAAATGAATCGTTCCAGCATAAACACGTCAGCCAAATATATTCTTATCTTAATTGGTATAAACAGAATAAACAACGAAAAGGACAACGTCCGCCAATAGGCTTAATAATTTGCAAAACTAAAGATGAGGAAACGGTTCATTACGCTTTAGGCGAACTTAAAAAAGAAATCTTTGTGGCAGAATATCAAACTAAATTACCCACTAAAGAACAAATAAAAAATATCTTAAAATGATCCTTCCTACGGAAAAACAATGCCTGGACTGGTTTAATGAATATAAAGTGCCTCAGCAGGTTAGAGAGCATTGCCTATACGTACAGAGAGTGGCTGATTTTCTGGCTGAAAAAGTGCATAGCCAAGGAGTCGCAGTCAGAACCGATTTGGTTAATCGGATAGCTCTGCTTCATGATCTGTTTAAAGTGGTTTCAATTAAGAATTTAAGGCCTACAGAAAAATATCCTGATTTTAATCCCACTAAAGAAGAAGTAGAAGTCTGGAAATCATTACGGGAAAAATATCCCGGACTGCATGAAGGGGAAGTTTCCTACTTAATCTTTAAAAAGGATTATCCGGAATTAGCCTTATCTCTCAGAAAAGTGAGCACTCCCGGAATTATTGATCGGAATTGGGAAGAAGGAATTGTTCATTATGCAGATTGGAGAGTCAATCATAATAGGATAGTTAGCCTAAGAGAAAGATTAGATTATCTTAAGAAAACCTATCCGAAATGTAAAGTAAATTGGGAGAATGATGAACGAATTATCTTAAAGTTTGAAGATAAATTAATGGGATTGATTAAAATAAAAGCTGAAGATTTGGCAGAAGAGATCAAAAATGAAGAATTACGAAACTGAAGTTAAATTTAAAATAGAAAACTCTCAAAAATTAAAAGAAAAGCTGATTCAGCTAGGTGCAGTAAGAAAAGGTGAGACTTTTGAGGAAAATTTCTGCTTTGATACTTCCGATAGGATATTTTACCATGGCGACAAGCTGATGCGTTTAAGGAAAGATGCAAAAGGAATAACTCTGACCTTCAAAGGCGCCAAAGAATTTAAAGGGAAAATAAAGAAAAGGGAAGAAGTAGAAGTAAAGCTTAATGATTTTGATAATATGAAGGTTATTTTAGAGAGATTAGGATTAAGCGTTTTCAGAATTTATGAAAAGAAGAGGGAAACTTTTATTTATAATCAAACTGAAATTGTTTTAGATTTAATCCCTTTTATAGGTAATCATCTAAAAATTGAAGGGGCTGAAGGTAAAATTTTAGAAACAATTAAATTACTGGGGTTAAGAGAAGAAGAGGCTTTAACTTATACTTACGGCCAATTAGCTGAAGAATGGTTCAAGAAAGGATATCCCTTAACTTTCGAAGAGGAGAAAAAACATCAAAATGCCAGATAAGAATTATTATGCTACTTTAGGAGTGAACAAGAGCGCAACTAAAGAGGAGATCAAAAAAGCGTTTAAGAAATTGGCAATGAAATATCATCCAGACCGCGCTCCTGAAGATAAGAAGAAAGAGTACGAAGGAAAATTCAAAGAGATCAACGAAGCGGTTTCTATTTTAGGGGATGATCAGAAACGCCAGCAGTATGACCAGTTCGGCAGTGCAGCTTTCTCTGGCGGAGGAAGCGCAAGCGCATCCGGATTTGAAGGATATGATTTCTCGGATGTAATGTCTCAATTCCGTTCAGGATCATTTGGAAATTTTGATGATATCTTTGAGGGAATTTTCGGTGCTACAGGAAGAGGATCCAGAGCAAGAAGAGGATCAGACTTGCTTTACGAAACGGAGATTACTCTTGAAGAGGCAGCGAAAGGAGTTAAACAAGACATTCAGCTGAATAAGTTAGAGGCTTGTCCGGAATGCAAAGGCAGGGGAGCAAAAGAATTCCAATCCTGTCATCACTGTCATGGTTCTGGCTATATGAAAAGAACCCAGAGAACGCCCTTTGGCTTGTTCCAGCAGACTGGACCTTGCCCTTACTGTAATGGTAAAGGAGAATTGCCTCAAGATTCTTGTTCGAGTTGCGGAGGAGAAGGCCTAGTCAGAAAACGCAAGAAAATTGAAGTGAGTATTCCAGCAGGAGTTAATGAGGGAATGCGTTTAAGAGTTTCTGGCGAGGGAGAGGTAGGAGAACAAAGAGGTCCTAATGGAGACCTGTATATCCAGATTAGAATTAAAGCCCACCCATATTTTGAACGCAAAGGAGATGATCTATTTGTGACTATACCTATCTCTTACACTCAGGCGGTTTTGGGAGATGAAATTGAGGTTCCCACTATTACTGGTAAAGCAATGTTAAAGATTCCTGCGGGAACTGATTCGGAAACTTCCTTCCGAATGAGAGAAAAGGGATTACCTCACCTGCAGGATTCCGGAGCAGGTGATGAATATGTCAAAGTTAAGATTGAAGTCCCTAAGAAAGTGGATCGGAAATTGAAAGAGTTGCTTCAAGAGTTTAAAGAAGAGAAACCCAGCAAAAGTTTTTTGAAAAGTATTTTTGGGTGAGATTTGTTTTCTTTACAGAAAGCGTAATTAAAAATTATAAAATATTCTTCCTTCTAGACTAATGTTATCTTTATTGTCTAATTTTCCTCCAAGTTGTAACAGAAATCCTCTCCCAAGAGAGAAGCGAGTTTCCGGTCCAAGAGCAATAGTTCGAGCTGATTTTTTAATTGATTGATCGTATTTCTGATCTTCTCCCGTCTGTTTTACCAGACCTTCTACTCCAACCCAAAATCCCGGATGAGTATAAGCAATAGACAGACTGCCGTGAAAAACATCTCCAGGGTCAACACCGGTTTTAGGATTAGTGGTCTGAAAAGTGTATTCGGTTAGAGTGTCCAATTCTAAATGCGAGGTAGTATAGGTATGAGCCATCCCTAAAGAAAGATCGAAACGTCCATTACCTGGACTTAATTTTTTAGGGTCAAAATCTCCGGTGGGAAATCTAACTTTAAGATAGGGGGCGATGGTCCAGCCTGAGGTTAGTTCCAGAATTTGGATGGTGGTGAGACTTAGATCTCCTAATCCTTCTGTTTCCTGAGTAGGACTGCTTTTATAGACAAAAGGAACACTGAGAATAGTACCAGAACCAGATTCAGTGAAATATTTTAAGAGGAGATTATTGGTTAAGACATCTATTTCTTTTTCTTTATCTTGATCTAAACGAACAATTTCTAAAACTTGTCTTCCAGTGGGAACTCTTCTGGCTAAGAGATAATCAGCTTCTGCTTGAAGAGGGAGTAAAGATAAGATTGTTCCAACCATTTTACTAACTATCGTTGAGTTCATGTTCACTTTAAAGTAGTTTAAAGCGAAATACTTAAATACTATTTCCCCTCAAGGGGGTTAAAAATGATAGAAAAAGCCTTGCGGGAAATAGGATTAACCGAAGGGGAAATCAAAGTATACCTAGCCTTATTAGAGATTGGTACAACCACTACTGGTAAGATCATCAAAAAGTCAAAAATAAGCGCTTCCAAAGTTTACCAAATCTTGGAAAAGTTAAGCCAGAAAGGGTTGGTCAGTCAAGTAATAAAACAAAAAACGAAATATTTTCAAGCCGCAGATCCCAAAAGGATTATTGATTATTTATCAGATAAAGAAGCAGTCTTAGGAGAACAAAAAGAGAATATTCAGAAATTACTTCCGGCGTTATGGACTAAACAGCAAAAATCAGAAAGCGGAGCAGAGATGTATCAAGGTTTAGGCGGGATAAAAACCATGTTTTATTCCATTCTCAATGATTTAAAGAAAGGTGAAGAATATTATGTTATTGGGGCTGGTTTAGGGTTCCAAAATAATGAAATGGTTCAGCTAATGTTAAAAGAATATCATCAAAAAAGAGCTCAAAAGGGGATTTACGCTAATCTATTATATAATTTTGAACTTTATCCGCTTACAACAGATTTGCAATTTAAATTATGCAGTATAAAACCAATGCCTCAAGAATTAACCACTAGTACACAAATTATGATCTTTGAAGACAAAATCTTTCTGATTCTTTGGAAGAAAGATCCGCTTGGGTTTGTAATTAAAGATCTAGAGTTAAGGAATAGCTTCAAAAAATATTTTGATTCTTTATGGAATAAAAATGTACAAATGTTAAAAGGTTACGATGGTTTGAAAAGTGTATTTGAAGATATTCTTAATTATAAAGAGGTTCTTTTTATTGGGGGTGGCGGATATATCTCAATTAGAATGTCAGAGTATTGGAAAGAATACAATAAAAAGAGAATTGCCCGAAGGCAGAAATGGAAAGTATTAGCTCGAGAATCAATAAAGAACACTCCTCTGATTAAAGAGCGTTTCGTGGAATATAAAATTTTACCTAAAACTTATGTTACTCCAAACGTAGTCTGGATTTTTGGAGACATGGTAGCCAATGTTCTTTGGACGGAAGAACCCATCGCTTTTGTAGTGGAAAATAAAGAAGTGGCTCAAAGTTATCGGGAATATTTTAATAGTCTCTGGAATAAATCTTAGATCCTAGGTATTGCAATAATTTTCTCAATCCCTTACCGCAAACTATAAAAAGCCTGGGATTTTAATAGTTACTAATGGTGATAGCTGAATCAGTAATGGGTGAAGTTCCGGATATATTAGGCATAATCCAGCCTTTAACTGATTCTATCAGGCCTTTAGTGATTAATTTAAGTTATCTTCTGGGAGGAATCTTTGGATTATATGCAGTTTTGATTATTGTAAGAATCTATTATGAAAAGAAAGCTCTCAGAGTTTTAAAAGATATTCGTTTTGATCTTGACCAATTGAATTCGCATTACGGATTAAGAACTTCTAAAGAACAGTTTGGCCTTTTTAAGAGAATGATCGAATCTATGCGCAGGAAATTGCGAGAAAGGAAAATGAACCAAGTTTTTGGAAAGCAGGAGTCAGTTCATCATCATAAAAGTCATAAATGATCTAGTCTAAAAAATGAAAATTTCTATTGAAAAAGAGGTCTTCAAGAAGTTTCACCCTCAGTTTCAGGTTGCTTTTATTCTCTTTAAAGGGATTGATAATAAAACCAAAATTAAAGAATCCAAAGAGTTATTGAAAGATGTTGAAAAGGTGGTCAGATTAACTTTCAATAAAGATACAGTCAAGACTCATCATTTAATCTCGCCTTGGAATGTAGCCAAGCAAGAGTTTGGCAAGGAAGCTAAGCATTATCATACTTCTGTAGAACTATTATTGAAATCAGTTTTAGGCAAAAAAAGTGTAGCGACTAATGATGTTTTAACCAATTTGGTTCGTTATCTGGCTTTGAAGCAGATCATTCCAATAGGAATAGATGATCCTTCCAAGATAGAGGGAGAGATTGTTTTTTCTATTGCTGGAAAAGATGAAAAAAAACAATTTGGCGAAATTAAAAAGCTTCCTAAAGGAGAATTATATTATCATGACCAAAAGAAAGTTTTAGGAACTAAGTTGGATTATTGGAAAAATGAAAAAACAAAATTAACTGCGAAATCCAATTATGCTTTAGTGCATTTCGAGGCTTTGCCTCCGTTTGGTTCTGAGCAACTGATTAAGCTCTTGAAAGAAGCGGTTAATCTAGGACAGTCTTTCTGCGGTGGAGAGGTTAAGGCGGCTGTGCTTAACTACAAAAATGATTCTGTAGTTTTATAGGTTTTAATTAGATTATCTTTTGAGTTGGTTATAACGGTTTAGGAGCAGTAGCAGTTTTTATTTTAGCATACTGTTCACGTATCTGTTGGTCAACTCCAAAAAGATGGGCGATTAAGGCTACTCTGGCCCACATTCCATTACGCATCTCTCTCCAATACATTACTCTTGGATCTTTATGTAAGTAATCAATTGCTGGATCAATTTCTTCGCGTTTAGGAAGCGGATGCATTAAGATTGCTCCTGGTTTCATCTCATCCAACATGGCTCTGGTAAAAATAAATCTAGGATCATAACCACTATTACCTCCATGCTCGTCTTGTATTCGGGTCATATAGACAAAATCTGCAAGAGGCACTAACTCTCTTAAATGTTTGTCGCTAATTTTGTGGACAGTTACTTTTTTGTCTAAGAGGAATTGTTCTGTTTCTGGATCTACCTGGAGATGTTCAGGGCTGATAAAATAAGCTGTGCTTCTTGGATGTAAAGCTAAGACTTTAGCCAGAGAATGTACGGTCCTTCCTCGTAGACAATCACCCACATATAATCCGGTCTTGTTGGCCATTTCTCCTCCAAAAGATTCTTTGATGGTGTAATAGTCCAGAACTGCTTGGGTAGGATGCTCTTTTGCTCCAGAGCCAGCATTTATTATCGAGATTTCCCGATCGGAAGTTTTCATGACCCATAAAGCGAAGAGATCAAAGATATCGCTGGGAGTTCTACAGACAATGACATCAAAATAAGAAGAACTGGTTCTTAAAGCGTCGCGGTCAGATTCTCCTTTTGCAGTTGAGGAAGTGCGTAAATCTCGAACTTCTTCCCTGCGCATGCCCAGATGCGCTTCGGCCATGGAAAAAGAAAGAAAAGTTCTGGAACTGGGCTGGCTGAAATAATTCAAAACTGAATAGGCTTTGAGCAGATTTTTTAGGGAATTATCTCTTAACTTAGCGATTCTTCGGGCAGCGGTGGTGGTTTCACAAATTGTTTCTAGGAAAGGTAAATCAAAATGTTCTGCACGAAGGAGATGGATTAATCTTCCTTCTTCATTGCGGCAGGCAGCTTCAATTTCCGCAGGAGATTGGGTAGCAAACTCTTCGAATTTACCACGATTAAATCTGGCAATACCTTCACTAGGGCCCCAATTAATCTTATCTAGACTTTCATTAGAATCTCTCATTTTAAATCACCTCTGCAGAAAAAGTATTTTAAGCTAATTACCATTAAAATAAAGAAGAATCAGTTTAAGTTTAAAAGCATTTCCTCACCCCAAAATATATAAATTCATTCTTTTTACAATTGAAGGATGGACTTCAAACAAGAAATAGTCAAGCTGTTAACTAAAGAGGTTAGTTTAGATCAGGCAGAAATCTCGGCTTTAATCGCAGTTCCACCAGATTCTAAATTGGGAGATTATGCCTTTCCCTGCTTTAAGTTAGGAAAAAATCCTAAAGAGGAAGCAGAAAAGTTGAAAAAGAAATTAAAATTGCCGAAATCTCTTTCTAAAGCGGAAGTTAGCGGTCCATACCTGAACTTCTTCGTAAATAATTATTTTCTTACTGAAGAGACTTTGGTAAAAATCTTTGAAGAGAAAAAAGAATATGGACGAGTAAATTTAGGCAAGGGAAAAGTAATCGTAATTGACTTTTCTTCTCCAAACATTGCTAAACCTTTTGGAATTGGACATTTACGTAGTACAGTTATCGGCAGCTGTCTGTACAAAGTGCATAATTTTTTAGGATATAAATCTATCGGAGTTAATCATTTGGGGGATTGGGGCACTCAGTTTGGCAAGCTGATCGTGGCTTATAATAAATGGGGTAAAGAAAAAGAGCTGGAGAAAGAGCCGATTAAGTACTTACTTAAACTTTATGTTAAATTTCATGAAGAGGCAGAAAAGAATGAAGCTTTGAATGAGGAAGCTAGAACAGCTTTCAAGAGCTTGGAAGATGGAGATAAAAAGAATTTAATTTTATGGGAATCTTTTAAAGAGTTAAGTTTAGAAGAGTTCAAAAGAATTTATGAATTATTAGAGGTTAATTTTGATTCCTATCATGGAGAATCTTTTTACAATCATTTGTTAGATAAAACCATCAAAGAAGTCCAGAAAAAAATTAAAACGGAAATTTCTGATGGGGCGTTGATTATAAATTTGGAAAAGCATCAGCTTCCTCCCCTCATCTTGAGAAAGTCTGATCATGCTACTACTTATGGAACCCGAGATTTAGCTGCAGCTCTTTATCGCTTAAAAGAGTACCAGCCGGAGAAATTATTGTATGTGGTAGGTTCTGAACAAAAAATGTATTTCCAGCAATTGTTTATAGTGTTAGAAATGCTAGGATACAAAAAAGAAAAGTTTGAACATCTTGATTTTGGCTTGTTCCGTTTTCCAGAGGGAAAAATGTCTACCAGGAAAGGAAAAGTTATCTTCTTAGAAGAAGTTTTGGACCAAGCGATAAACCTAGCGGAAAAGATTATTGAGGAAAAGAATCCTAACTTGAAAAATAAAAAAGAAGTTGCTAAAGAAGTAGGTGTAGGAGCGATTATTTTTGGAGATTTAAGTAATGACCGAATCAGAAATGTAGATTTCAGCTGGGAACGGATGCTTTCTTTTGAAGGAGAAACGGCACCTTATTTACAGTATACTCATGCCCGATCCTGCAGCATTCTCAGAAAAGCGAAAAAAGAACATCAATTGAATATCAGTCCGAAAATTAAATTTGAACAATTACAGCTAGTGGAAGAAAAAGCGGTAGTTAAATTATTGTATGAATTTCCAGAAGTTATCATTAAAGTGGGAGAATCTTATAAACCCCACCATCTGGCCCAATACTTAATCTCTCTGGCTCAGGCTTTCAACGAATTTTATCATAAATGCCCGGTGATTTCTGAGAGAGAAGAGCAGATGAAAGCTAGACTGCTGCTGGTGGATAGCTGCAGACAGGTGCTGGAGAATGGATTGAATCTGTTGGGAATCAAAGCGCCAGAAGAGATGTGAGTTTTCTATCTATATCCTTTTAAAATAAGACTGTTTCTGGGATAAAAATGACTAGATTTACTCTTCTCTGCCAACTTAATGGCGGATGTATGGGCTGCTGTGGCCGGGATTTTATTTCTAAAGAAAAGATTAAAGAGGCGATTAGAGAGAATACTGAAGAATTTAAAGCTGCGAATCCTTTAGTTAAAGCCCAGCTGATGAAGTTTAGAGATAGAGCTCATCCTCATGATCTGCGCTATGGGGTTTGCAGAAATCTGATTGAGTTAGAGGGAAAGATTTTTTGTCCTTTACATCCATCTCTGCATCAGAGAGTGGATTTGAGAACCAATCATTGCGATATTGATTTTATGTGCAGGACGGCGGTAACCTTTGAAACTTGGGTGGCGGAAAAGCAGAAAAGATTTATTGATTTTATTGCGGGAAAGAAAATAGATAATTTAGATTTCTCTTTAGGGATAGATAAAGGAACTTTATTGGATGAGTTTGAGGCCTTTTTGCAAAGCAACGGAAACACTGAATTATTGATGTAATCTTATTCTTGGTGTTAGACGGGGTATCTTTATTCTAATTTATACTTTTAGAAACTCTTTTGTTTTTGTTGCAGCGTAAAGCCCTGCCTGATGAATTGCTTCATGGGTTGAACCGGCAAGGTGCGGTGTCAGGATCAGATTGTCATGCGTTTTTGCGTAGGCAATAAGCGGGCTGGTCTGTCTGAGCGGCTCTTCTGGAAAAACGTCCAAGGCTGCGCAGGCAATCCTTTTTTGTCCCAAAGCTTCGACAAGGTCTTGGTCCACAACGACCTCTCCCCGTGAGCAGTTAAGCAGAATTGCGTTTGGTCTGAGTAGGGAAAGTCTTTCTTTGTTGATCATTCCTTTTGTTTCTGGGGTGAGAAGAAGGTGAAGGGTGATTATATCTGCTTCTGTGAGCAAGGCATTGAGGTCTTTCTGTGCTGCATGGTGCTGGACGAAATCTTCTGGTTTAAGATAGGGGTCGTAGGCAAGGATTTCCATGCCGAACGCTCTTGCCCTTACTGCGAGGTCTCGCCCGATTCTTCCAAAGCCGACGATACCTAACTTTTTTCCTGAAAGCTCTGTGCCAATATATGCTGCACGGTTCCATTCTCCTCGCAATAACGAGGCATGTGCTGCCGGAATTTTTCGGATTAGGGTGAGAAGAAGCGCAAGTGTGTGTTCTGCAGTTGCAATAGTGTTTGCACCCTGCAAGGAGATGACTTCAATCCCTTTATTTTTTGCGTATTCAACATCAATATGATTTATACCGGTTGTTGCTGTGGCGATGACTTTGAGATTTGTTGCGGCATCAAGGAGTTGCTTATTTACTATAGTATCAACACGAATAGCGAGAATATGATAATCGGGGATGTATTTGAGAAGTTCTTCTGGAGAATATTGTTTTAAGGTTACAATACTGAATTTCTTAAATTCTTTTATGGCATCACAATCAAAATATGCAGGAGCTGTGATCAGTGTTTTGAATTTCATTTTATCGTAAGAGGAATTTGGTGGTTAAAGGGTGGTTGGTGTGGATTAGGAATGGAGTGAAGATAAATGAGCCTATTGGGATTTGAACCCAAATCAATCGGTATCATCTAGTTAATAAAGCTAGCCGAAGCCGACCGCACTATCCAAGTTATGCTATAGGCCCACTAAAGAAGGAAGAAGAAAGAGTTATTTTTAAAGTTATAGGAAATAACGGCTCTGTCCGGAATAACATAATCCACCATTTCCAATAATTTTTAATCCTTTTTAGATTATAAACCATTATGTGCCAAGCCATTTCTTTCTTCTTGT
>ORJL011731520.1_pt1 | contig 34446 bp, 25 predicted proteins | sample 1779941 | NCBI WGS metagenome assembly ORJL01 (sample SAMEA104232317, study PRJEB22302) | groundwater metagenome | biome: forest; feature: aquifer; material: groundwater | place: USA | collected 2011-08-07 | depth 5.8 m | reverse complement strand
TGGTACTGGAATTCCAGAACGCCTTGTGTCATCATTTGAGCACCTCGTTGGTGAATGTTCGTGTCGTCACCACGCATTCTATACCCTGATATATCAGGGGCCAACGAGGTTTTTCATTTTTCTGACGGTGAATCACGGTCTCTCTATTTGGGGGCGAATCCTGGGACACCGTACTTTACTTCATGCTCGATCTCTCGACCTCGGGCGTGAGCCTGGCGGCAGACAGGTCACCCAGCGGGGTGCGGGTACGAGGTCTTCGGGAGGGATGGTGCAGATTCCTGACGGGGTCTCTGAGGTCACGCTCCGGTTATCGTACCCGGACCCAATAGGGTCTCCACCTCTTGCCTGAGCAGTTCGTTTGCTGCCACGGTCATATCTGGCGAGGCGGCAATGGTCACCCGGGCGCCTGGTGCAACGCCCAGGTGGAGCCTGACAGGAGCGGGTCCCGGGAATCTCAGCAGCAGGCTTTTCAACTGCTCCAGCCGTTGGTTGGACAGGTGTGCCTCCTCTATCGTAATCTCTACCACCGACTTTCCATTTCGCCTGGCGTTTGCAAGGGGACTCGCCTCCGTCAAGAGCAGCTTGACTACCTCTTCCCCCACATCCACCTGCCCCTTGACCAGGACAGCGGCACCCTTCACCAGATGAAGCAGGTTCGCCTTGTACAGCTCAGGGAACGCCACCGCCTCCACCGTCCCGGCCATATCTTCGAGCGTCACGAAGGCCATCCGCTCTCCGCTCTTAGTAGTGATCTCCTTGATGGCAGACACGATGGCGCATAGCGTCACCGTCTCTTTGTCCTGGCAGGCCGCGAGGCGATCGGTGGTGATGGCCGCAACCTTTGCAATGACATCCCGATAATCAGTCAGCGGGTGGCCGGTAATGTAGAAGCCCAACGTCTCCTTTTCGGCAGCCAGGCGTTGATGTGGCGACCACTCTGGGATGACTGGCAGCGCTCCCGCCTGGTGGCCGAGCCCGCCCTTCGTCTCCAGGGCATCCAGCAAAGAGACTTGGCCCTGGGCCCTCTCACGCTGTGCGCCGGCGCCGGCCTCCATCGCCTTGTCGACAACAGCCATGAGCTGGGCTCTCGCCGCCCCGAGAGAATCGAACGCCCCGCACTTGACTAGACTTTCGATCACTCGTTTATTCACCAGGCGCAGGTCTACCCGCTCGCAGAAGTCAAAAAGGGACCGGAGGCGACCTTTATTCCGCCGTGTGGCCAGGATCGACTGGATGGCCGTCTCACCGACATTCTTGATGGCCACCAGCCCGAATCGAATCTGCTCTCCCACCACGGTAAAGCGGCTTTCCGACTCGTTGACATCCGGTGGCAGAACGGTGATCCCCATCTGCTTACACTCGTCGATATATTTGACGATCCCATCGGTATCAGCCATCTCAGAGGTGAGGATGGCCGCCATGAACTCAACCGGGTAATGGGCCTTAAGATAGGCGGTCTGATAGGCCAGGAAGGCGTAAGCGGTCGCGTGGGGTTTGTTGAAGGCATACCCCGCAAAGGGGGCCATTTTGTCGAAGATCTTTTGTGCCGTCCGGGCCAGGATCTTTTTTTCCTTCGCCCCGTCGACAAACTTCTTCCGCTGCTGGTCCATCATCTCGGGATCTTTCTTGCCCATCGCCTTGCGAAGGACATCCGCCTCACCCATCGAGAAGCCGGAGAGGTCCGAGGCGATCCGCATCACCTGTTCCTGATAGACCATGATCCCATAGGTTTCTTTGAGGATCGTCTCCATCAACGGGTGGTCGTAGCTGATCTTGACTTTCCCGTTCTTGCGATTGATGAAGTCATCGATCATGACCATCGGTCCGGGTCGGTAGAGCGCCACGATGGCGATGATGTCTTCCAGCCGTTCCGGCTTCAGGCGCCGCATCAGATCCCGCATCCCCGAGGATTCCAGTTGAAATACCCCGAAGGTCCTCGCCTCGCTGAGCAGGGAAAAGACCGCTGGATCATCGAGAGGGATCTCCTCGATTTTGATCCTCTGCCCGCGTCCCGACGCGATCAGTTCCAGGGTGTTAGCAATGACCGTCAACGTCCGCAGGCCCAGGAAATCGACCTTCAACAGGCCGATCTTCTCGATAGCCTTCATGGCGTACTGGGTCGTCGGCTTGCTGCCGGCCTTTGGATCTTTGTAGAGCGGGACATGCTCGGTGAGCGGGTCGCCGGAGATCACGACACCCGCGGCGTGGGTTGAGGCGTGCCGTGTCAGTCCCTCCAGGCACTTGGCGACTCGCCACAGCTCCTCCACCTCTGTCCGACTCTGCACCGCCTCGGTCAGCGGTGGGCTCTCGGCAATCGCCTCGTCCAGACTGATATTGATCCGGTTGGGAACCATCTTGGCGATCTTGTCCACCTCGGCATAAGGCATCCCCAACCCACGACCGACGTCCCGGATGACCGCCTTGGCCCCCATCGTTCCGAACGTGATGATCTGAGCCACATTGTCGGCTCCATACCGCTTGGTCACATACTCGATCACCTCATCCCGCCGGTCGTCGCTGAAGTCGATGTCCATATCAGGCATGCTGATCCGTTCGGGGTTCAGGAACCGTTCGAAGATCAGGCCGTACCGGAGCGGATCGATGTTAGTGATGCCGAGGCAATAGGCAACCAGCGAGGCGGCCGCGGAACCACGGCCAGGGCCGACCGAGATCCCACGATCCTTGGCAAACTTGATGAAGTCCCAGACCACCAGGAAGTAGCCGGCGAAGCCGGTCTTATGGATGACCTCCAACTCGTACTTCAGGCGTGCCTCGACCTCGGCGTTCGCGTCCGGGTATCGGACCTTTAGTCCCTCCAAGGCCAGATAGGCCAGATAGGTCTCGATCGTGTACCCATCTGGCGCCTGGTACTTGGGCAGGCGGAGCTCTCCGAACTGGATCTGGAGGTTGCACCGTTCAGCCACAACGATGGTGTTCTTGACCGCCTCCGGCAGTTCCACGAAGAGCTGCTTCATCTCTGCTGCCGATTTGAAGTAGAACTGATCGGTGGAAAAGCGCCAACGATCCTTGTCCTGAATCGTCTTCCCGGTCTGAATGCAGAGCAGGACCTCATGGGCACGCGCATCTTCTTTGCTGGGATAGTGGAGGTCGTTGGTCCCGACGATCGGCAGCTCATAGGCTTTTGCGATCCGCACGATGCCCTCAGCGACCTTTTTCTGCTCGGCCATTCCGTGGTCCTGAACCTCCAAAAAGTAGTTCTCGCGCCCCAGCGCCTCCATGTACCAGCCGACGGTCTCTCTCGCCCGAGCCTCGTCGCCATCCAGCAATGCCTTAGCCGCCTCACTGTTCAGGCAGCCGGAGAGGGCAATCAGTCCTTGACAGTGCTGGGCAAACAGCTCCCTATCGATTCGCGGCTTATAGTAGAACCCCTCCAGATAGCCGGCCGAAACCAGCTTGATGAGATTCTTGTAGCCGGCCTGGTCCTTGGCCAGCAGGGTGATGTGGCTGGCGCCCTCGTAGCCGCTGTCCTGATTGGACCTCTCAAAACGGCTGCCGGGGGCAATGTACACCTCGCAGCCGATGATCGGCTTCACCCCTTCCTTCATCGCGATGGTATAAAAGTCGATCGCCCCGAAGAGGTTACCGTGATCCGTGACAGCCAGGGCCGGCATCCGGTACTCCTTTGCCTTGGCCACCAGCTTCTCCAGGGAGCACGCCCCATCCAGGAGGCTATACTGGCTGTGAACGTGCAGGTGCACAAAATCAGAATGGTGCATAATCCTCGGTCACTCCCACTCGATGGTGCTTGGAGGCTTGGAGGAGATGTCGTACACGACGCGGTTGACTCCCTTGACTTCGCTCACGATCCGGCTGCTGATTGCCTGGAGCAGGTCATACGGCAGGCGCGCCCAGTCGGCCGTCATCCCGTCGAGGCTGGTGACGGCCCGGATGGCGATGACATGCTCATAGGTGCGCTCATCGCCCATGACGCCGACGGTTTTGATCGGCAGCAGGACGGCAAACGCCTGCCACAATTCGCGGCCCACCTCCGCCTTCGCCACCTCCGCCTCGACGATGGCATCGGCCTCTCTGAGCAGGTCCAGCCTGGCCTTCGTCACCTCGCCGATGATCCGGACGGCCAGGCCAGGCCCTGGGAACGGCTGACGCCAGAGAATGGTATCCGGCAGGCCGATCTCTTTTCCAAGCTCTCGCACCTCATCCTTAAATAGCTCCCGCAGCGGCTCGATCAACTTGAAATCGAACTGCTCCGGCAGGCCCCCCACGTTGTGGTGGGATTTGATCGTGACCGAAGGCCCCAGGACCGACACACTCTCGATCACATCCGGATACAACGTGCCCTGGGCAAGGAAATCGAATCGTCCCAGCCTCCGTGATTCTTCCTCAAAGACGGCAATAAACTCAGCGCCGATGATCTTGCGTTTCTCTTCTGGGTCGATGACCCCTTTAAGCCGGGTGAGGAATCGCTCCGCCGCATCGACCGAGATCAGGTGGAGGCCCAGGTGCTCGCCCATGGCCTGAAGAACCTGCGCTTCTTCGCCCTTCCGAATTAGGCCATTGTCCACGAAGACGCAGGTGAGCTTCGGACCGATCGCCTGATGGACCAGCAGCGCGGCGACTGAAGAATCGACCCCCCCACTCAGGGCACAGAGGACCTGCCGATCCCCCACTTGGCGCTGAATACGATCGATGGCTATCTCGGCGAAGGAACGCATTTGCCAATCCGAGGCGCAGCCGCAGACCTTGAACAGGAAATTTCTGAGGATCGCCTTCCCGCTATCAGTATGGGCGACTTCGGGGTGAAACTGGACCGCAAAGAGCGGCTGCGCTCGATGGCGGATCGCGGCAAAGGGCGCATTGGCTGTGTGGGCGAGGCGACGGAACGTGTCGGGAATCTCCTCCAGCTTGTCCCCATGGCTCATCCAGACGCTGAGCCCACCTTCAAGGCCGAAGAAGAGATCGGCGCTGTCATCGATCGCGAGCTTCGCCCGGCCATATTCCCGGTAGGCCGATCGAGTCGTGACAGCGCCGTGAAAGTGCCCGAGAACCCCCATCCCGTAGCAGATCCCCAGGATTGGCACGCCCAGTTCGATGATCTCGCGGTGGCAGAGTGGAGCATCCGGTTGGTAGACACTGGCCGGACTGCCGGAGAGAATGATCCCTTTTGGATCAAAGGTCCTGATGTCGTCTAGTGGCAGGCTGAACGGATGGATCTCGCAGTAGACACCCAGCTCACGGACGCGGCGGGCGATCAACTGCGTGTACTGCGAGCCAAAGTCAAGAATGAGGATTTTATGCATGGAAGGGGCAGCTTTCAGCGATCGGTGTAGGGGCAGGGCTTGCCCTGCCCAAAGAGGGCGCAGCAAGCAGCGCCCCTACACGGCTGAAGGCTGATCGCTGCTCTTAATCCAACCGATAGTTCGGCGCTTCTCTCGTGATGATGACGTCATGCACGTGGCTCTCGCGGAGCCCTGCGGAAGTGATCCGGACAAAGCGACCCTTCTGGCGAAGCTCCTCGATGGTCTGGCAGCCGCTGTAGCCCATGCCGGATTTGAGCCCCCCAACCAGTTGGTACATGCTGCCGGCTAGAGTCCCTTTATAGGGAACGCGCCCCTCAATCCCCTCAGGAACAAGCTTGTTCTCCTCCGTTTCAGCCTCCTGGCCGTACCGATCCCTTCCACCACGCTGCATGGCACCCAACGAACCCATGCCCCGGTAGACCTTGTAGGTCCGTCCCTGAAAGATGACCGTCTCGCCTGGGCTCTCCTCGGTCCCCGCCAGCAGACCCCCAAGCATCACGACATGCGCCCCGGCCGCAATCGCCTTGGTCATGTCGCCCGAGAACTTGATGCCGCCGTCAGCAATAATCGGAACACCATGGCGGTCAGCGATCTTGGCGCATTCTGCGATCGCTGTGATCTGCGGGACTCCTGCTCCGGCGACCACCCGGGTCGTGCAGATAGAGCCTGGGCCAATCCCGACCTTCAGTCCGTCGGCCCCGGCCTTGATCAGCTCCTCAGCTCCTTCGGCCGTTGCGATGTTTCCGGCGATGACCTCGGTATCAGGGTAGCGCCGCTTGATCATGGCTACCGTCTCCACCACCCTGCTGCTGTGTCCGTGGGCGGTATCCACCACCAGAACATCGACGCCAGCCTTGACCAACGCATCTATCCGTTCCGACATTTCCTCGCCTACACCGACGGCCGCGCCCACGCGCAGTCGCCCCAGCTCATCCTTGCAGGCGTTCGGGTACTTAATCGTCTTCTCGATATCCTTGATGGTGATGAGACCGCGGAGATTGAACTCATCATCCACCACCAGCAGCTTCTCGATCCGATGCTGATGGAGGATCTCCTTCGCCTCTTCCAGACTGGTACCGACCGGCGCCGTAATGAGCCGCTCTTTGGTCATCACCTGGGAAATCTTTAGGTCAAGCTTGGCCTCGAAGCGAATGTCACGGTTGGTCAGGATACCGACCAATTTTCCGTTCTGCGTCACGGGGACGCCGGAGATTCGATAGCGTTGCATGAGTCCCAGGGCGTCAGAGAGCTTCTGGTCTGGAGAAACGGTAATCGGGTCCACGACCACCCCGCTCTCGGACTTCTTGACCTTGTCGACCTCAAGGGCCTGCCGATCCGGAGGGAAAGCTCGATGGATCATGCCGATTCCCCCCTCCCGGGCCAACGCGATGGCCATCGTAGCCTCGGTCACGGTGTCCATCGCAGCGCTGACGACTGGAATATTGATCGTAAGACGCCTAGTGAGCAGCGTACACACATCAACATCCCGTGGCAGAACCTCGGACTTGGCAGGGATCAGGAGCACGTCATCAAACGTCAGCCCCTCTGGAATCGAGCGATCAAGCATCTCTGCACCTCAAGAAAGGTTCAACGTTCAACGTTGATGCGCGTGGGTGAGTGCCACATTTCAAGAAAATAATAGTGATCCGAAACGTTGAACCTTGAACATTGAACTTCGGCTTACATGCCCATTGCAGCCTTGACCTCTAATAGGGTCTCGTCTGCAACCTTCTTGGCCCTGGCGTACCCATCTTCCAATACCTCTTGAACGATTTCCGGGCGAGTTGCAAGCTCCTGACGCCGATCGTAAATGGGCCGAAGGACCGGAAGCATGTGCTGTAGGAGAACCCCCTTGCAATCCAGGCAGCCGATCCCTGCCGTCCGGCAACCGGGATCGATGATGGTGTCCCGCTCGACCTTGGGAGTAAAGATCTTATGCAGGTCGAAGACCGGGCAGACATCAGGATTACCGGGATCGCTCCGGCGCACTCTGGCAGGATCCGTCACCATCGGCCTGATCTTTGCGGTCACCTGCTCGGACGAGTCGGTCAGATAGACGGCGTTACCGTAACTCTTGCTCATCTTGCGGCCATCGGTGCCGGGGACCTTCGGGAACTCCGTCAGGAGCGCCTCCGGTATAACGAAGACCTCACTGTAGAGGTGGTTGAAGCGTCGCGCAATCTCCCGTGTCAATTCCAAATGCGGCACCTGATCGATACCGACCGGCACATATTCAGCCTTGTAGATCAGGATGTCCGAGGCCATCAGTACCGGGTAACCCAGAAATCCGTACGTGCTGAGGTCTTTGGTGGTGAGCTCCTGCTGCTGCTCCTTGTACGTCGGATTTCGCTCCAGCCAGGGGACCGGCGTGATCATCGACAGCAACAGGTACAGCTCCGCATGTTCATGAAGCCTGGACTGCAGGAAGAGGGGCGCTTTCGAGGGGTCGATCCCGGCCGCCAGCATATCCAGGACCATCTCGCGGATATTCTCCCGGATACCCTTTGTCTCGGCGTACTCGGTCGTGAGCGCATGCCAGTCGGCCACGAAGAAGAAGCACTCATACGCTTCCTGTAATCGACGCCAGTTGTCCAACGCCCCGAACAGGTGGCCGAGGTGAAGGCGCCCCGTTGGCCTCATCCCACTCAAGACCCGACCCTTCGACATCGACGAATTCGCCCCTTTTTCCCTGCTATACGCCGAGCAACAGCCCGGCAACCAGCGCGATGGGCGGCCAGATCAGACGATCTACCACTCCGCTGAACATCAGAACCATCAGAATGACAAAACCATATCGCTCGATCCTGCTGTACGAGGCGGCCTGGCGCGGTGGCAGAAGGCCGGTCAAGACGCGGCCGCCATCGAGCGGCAACAGGGGAATCAGGTTAAAGATGGCCAGCGCCACGTTGATCAGCACACTCCAGTGCAACATGTGATGGACCGGTGTGAGCCACGAAAGCAACCAGGTGGACTCATCCACCCCTTCAGTCCCGTCGAACAGCCGAAGAGACAAAGCGCACACGGAAGCGAGGATGAGGTTCGCGCAAGGTCCCGCCGCCGCCACCAAAATCATGTCGCGCCTCGGATACTGGAGATTGTCGAAATTCACCGGAACCGGCTTGGCCCAGCCCACCGGCGTGAAGATGAGCGCCAGGGTTCCGACCGGATCGAGGTGGGCGAGGGGGTTGAAGGTAAGGCGGCCTGACAGTCGCGCCGTCGGATCGCCCCGCTTGTCGGCAACCCACCCGTGGGCGTACTCGTGAAACGTCAAGGCTGCCAGGATGGCCGGCAGCCTTACGCTCGTATTCAGAATGAACTGCGTGAGATCAGACATCTTTTCGCTTCGCTCTTTCCACGGAATACAACCTTTATTGCAACTACTCAGGTGTTCAGACTGAAGGCTGAAGGTTCTAAATTATCTCGCAAGGCACGAATCGAGCTATTCAAGACCTTTTCGGAGTTGTGTATGATCACGCATGACGTACCCCTGCAAGCCTTCAGCCTTCAGCCTATCTACCTGAGTCGTTACCCTTTAGCTACATTTACCGTAACAAAGGGAACCCCCCTTGTCAATCCCGAAGGCTCCCCTGGGCGAAGCGCTGGAGGACAAACGAGGTCTCATCCTCCTTGGTGTGGAGACGGCCGTCCAGCTTGGCCGAACGCAGCGCCGTAAAGATCCTTCGATAGATGGGGCCGGGTCGAAGTCCCAAATGACGCAAGTCCGCTCCCTTGAGCAGCGGTATGATGGTCGATGAAGTGGTGAGGTATCGGGACACCGCCTCCCACGCCGATTCCTTCACAAGCCCAGCCAGGAGTACGATCCTGGCCTCCGGCGAAAGGGGGTCGAGAAGCCGGGCGATCCGGCTTTGGCGAAGATCGATGGCGCATGTCAGCTTCCGCACAGCGTGTCGACATGCCTTGTGATCGGCCGCAAGCTTCTCGGCAATCCGTTGGGGCGGGGTGAGCCTTGTGAGGATGGCAATAATCGTCTTTGGATGCAAAAGATAGAGTATCCCAAGGAGAAGCGCCTCACCTTCTGCTGCTCCCTCCAGCAACGGCATCGATGAGGCCTGAGAGAGAACCCGTCGCACGCGTTCGAGCAGACCGAAGGCGGCAGCAGGGAGGGCGAGCTTCGGATGAATAGCCGTCAATACGTCCAGATCCCTGAGACGCCTGATGATGCGGGGAGCGGATGGTTCCTTCGCGACCAGGTAGAGTTCCCTGAAAATTCTCGAACCGGCAAGATTCCTGAGCACCCCACCCTTCACTGCAACCTTCATCAACCGCAAGGTGCCTCGAGCAATAACAAACCGGTATCGGCCCTCAAACCGGGCTGTTCTGAAGAGCCGGGTGGGGTCGTCGATGAAGCTCTGCTCGTGCAGGGCTCTGATCCGGCCGCGCTCCAGGTCCAGGAGTCCTCCCAGTGGATCAATCAGCGGTCCGAACCGATGACGGTCGATACGAGCAGCCATAGCATTGATGCTAAAATCTCGTCGAAGCAGATCGGCAAGCAGTGGGGCAGGTTGAACCTCTGGCAGTGCGGCAGCATGCGGGTATCGCTCCGACCTTGCGGCAGCAAAATCGAGCGTTCTGCCTCCAGGGAGTCGCAGATGGGCGGTACCGAACCTGGGGTGAGACGTCACCACCGCCTTGAGGAAGTGCGCCAGACGTCTGGCCACAGCAATGGCATCGCCTTCAACTACCAGATCGATATCAACATTGCCCTGGCCGAGGAGGAGGTCCCGCACATAGCCGCCAACTGCATAGATCGACGAAGGGGCGGCAGCCCTGCGTGCCGCCTCAAGAGTTCCTCTGCTAACAGCGTCAAGCTCCCGGAATCGAGGAAGCTGCCTCAAACAGGTTGCTACTGTCATGGGTTGGAAAGTCCTCGCACTTCGCGCCTCGGGCCTCTTACCTCGCGCTTAGGGCAGCCACAAGGGCTGCCCCTACATGTCGTACCCTGCACCGGGCGCAGCAAGCAGCGCCCCTACGCACTTCGCACCCCTCAAACCCTAAACCCTATACCCTAAACCCTGTCCTTATGCCCTCGGGTGGTAGCGGTTGTAGACCGCCTTCAGGTGCGCCCGGGAGACGTGGGTGTAGATCTGTGTCGTGGAGATATCGGCGTGGCCTAACATCATCTGGACCGCCCGAAGATCGGCGCCGCGCTCAAGGAGGTGCGTGGCAAAAGAATGGCGAAGCGTGTGAGGGGTCACCCGTCGATCGATCCCCGCCGCTACCGCATGCGCGCGGAGGAGCTTCCAGAAGCCCTGACGCGTCAGCGGACACCCAAGGCGGTTCAAGAATAGCACAGGGCTTGACCGTCCTCTTTGAAGGTGCGGCCTTGAGGTGGCAAGATACCGGCGAACAGCCGTCTGCGCATCGCTCCCCAGTGGAACCACGCGGTCCTTCCCGCCCTTTCCCTGGCAACGCACGTAGCCCACTTCCAGGTCCATATCGGACAGCCGGAGGGTCACCAGCTCCGACACACGAAGGCCGGCCGCGTACAGCACCTCCAGCATTGCCTTGTCACGGATACCTAACGGATTGCTGGTGACCAGCGCAGCCAGCAGCCGCTCCACCTCCTCCTGGCTCAGCACCCCTGGTAAACGCATCCAGGGGCTCGTGGACTCGAGGTGCGCGGTGGGATCATCTTTCACATGGCCCTGCGCCAGGAGAAACCGGAAGAGGCCCCGCAGCGACGCGATATGGCGCGCGACTGTGCGAGGCGCCAACCCCTCCTCCCGGAGTGCCAAGAGTAGACGCGCGACCTGCCCGCGGCTGACATCCTGAAATGCGCCGGCCCCAGCGTGCTTGAGGTGGCCGGTTATCCGGCGAAGATCCCGCGCATACGCCGCCAGGCTGTTCTCAGCCAGTCCCCGTTCGACAGTGAGATACCTCAGGTATTCCTCGATCAGGTTGTCCATTGGAATCGTCTGTTGCGACACTCGCATCTCTTCTGTCGGTTCCGCGAAAGACCCCCTCACCTTAATCCTCTCCCCCCTCATCTGGGGAGAGGAGTCTTTTTTGCTGCCCCTCTCCCCTTTTGGGGAGAGGGGAGGGTGAGGGGGTACAACAGTCGCTCGTAGACCTCAAGAAGCCGAACGGCCGAGGCTTCGGCCGTCATCTGCATCGCCTTTACCCTGCCCTGCTCGGCGTAACGAGCCAGGCTCGCCCCATCGCGAAGCAACGTGAGCAGGCGCTGGACGAAATCATTCTCGGCATCATTGGCCAGCGCGCCGCTTACCCCATCTACAATGAAATCCGAGGTGCCAACAGACCGGACGGCCAAGACGGGGAGCCCGTGCGCCATCGCCTCGAGCACGACCAGGCCCTGGGTCTCCGAGACAGACGGAAAGACAAAGAGGTTCGCGGCTCGATACCAGCAGCCCACAGCCTGGTGCGGAACCGGCCCCACAAAGCGGACGCGGTCAGCGATTCCCAGTTGGGCGGCCAGCCGCTGTAACGACCGCTCCTCATCCCCCTCCCCGACTACCAGCAGGGTGAGGTTGGGAGCCACCCGGACCGCGGCATGGACTGCCCGCAAGAGCAACTCGAGATTCTTTTCCCTGGCCAGCCGCCCCACGTACAAGAGGACCGGCCCGTCCTCCGGCACACCCAGACGACGCCGAATCCGGGTCTTCGATTCCTCCGGCTCCCCCGGCGGCTCGATCCCCGTTGGAATCACTTCAACGGGGACGGTGACCCCGTGGCTCCATAGTCGCTCCTGCACCCCTGAAGTGGGCACGATGACCAGATCAGCCTGGTTGGCGAAGGCATAGCTCCTGGCCTCCGCAACCCGGGCAGCCAGGGACGAGACGATCGGCAGGTAATGGGCATAATGCTCGTACAGCGTGTGATAGGTAAACACACACGGGACTCGTAGACGGCGAGCCAATCGGCGGGCGTAAGGCCCGACAAGGAACGGGTGGTGGACATGGATGACCTGCAGCCCAAGGCGTGGAATCAGACGACGAAGCCCCACGGCGGCGGCTGGAATTGGTAAGGCATAGCGGTGATGCGTCGGAACGCGCAACGATGGGAACCGATAGGTGTCGGGCTCTACCTCCTGGCGGCCCGGGTAACGCGGCGCAAAGATGAAGACCCGGTGGCCGAGGCGACGCAGGTGAATGGCAAATTGTTGAATAGAGACCGCGAGGCCGTTCAGCAGCGGCGAGGCGTTGCAGGTAAAAAAACCGATCCGCACCCAGCACCTCGCACTTAGGGCAGCCACAAGGGCTGCCCCTACACTTCGTATCCCGCACATCATTTCCGTGTGACTTCCGTGTGAGTAATGGAGACACCGAGCGCCAGGCGAGGCGGCATCGCGTTGGTAAACAGCGCCCGAAGCGCCATGAACGACCTCCGCTTCAGCAGCAGCCGCAAGTCGTCAACACCTTTCTGGCCCTCATCGGAAGAGACTGACGTACCAGTCGATCACACGATCTCCACCAAACAAGGCAATGACTGCGCCGAGCGCCAAGAACGGCCCGAATGGAATCCGGTCTTTCCGCGACAACACACCGGCTGCGATCAGTCCCAGCGAAAGACAGGCGCCGAAGACGACCGCAAAGCCAAACGACACGAGCATGAGGCGCCAACCAAGGAAGGCACCAATCATACTGAGAAGGTTCACATCGCCGCCACCCATACTCTCTTGCTTAAAGGCCACCTCCGCATACACCGCAACCAGGTACACCAGTCCGGCGCCGACAAACGCTCCCGTGACGGCTTCAAGCGGCGGCGGATCGTAGGTCAGGATGCTTGCGACGAGACCAATCGGGATGGCGGGAAGACAGAGGATGTGGGGAATGATTTCATGGTCCAGGTCGATAAATGTGATAACCACCAGCACCGAGAGGAAAAACAGGAGGAAAACTGTTCGGATCGTGACGCCGAAGTGTAATACCGTCATAAGGTACAGGCCAGCGGTAAGCCCTTCTACAAGTGGATACCGCCAGGGAATTGAAGCCTTGCACCTGCGGCATCTGCCACCAAGCAGCATAAGACTAAAAAGAGGGATATTATCGTACCATCCGATTGGCCCATTGCACTGAGGACAATGCGATCCAGGAAAGGCGAGGCCTTCTTCGCGCGGGATACGCCATATACAGACATTCAAGAAACTTCCGACTACGAGCCCCAAGGGGATGCTCAAGATTGCTGATAAGCTTTCTACTGACAGATTGCCTGGCAAGAGTGGCTGACCTTAAGTGTGATCCCGGACTCACCAAAGGGATTGAACCGCAACCCGATAAAAGAATACACTATCGACATGGCCTGTAGGATAGCAGTTCCTGCACAGGTTACCAACCCTAAAGCTGCAACGAAAGGGTCTACAGTCCCCAGGAAAGGATCTGGAGGGAGCCTTGAAGGGGCGGATTGAGGTTGCAACTATAGGTGATCGATGGATTGCCGGTAATGGTGTTGGATGTCGCGGTGCTGCTGGCCGAGCCTGCATCTTCAGTAATAAGAAAGCCGTTTAGGGTTGGATTGCCGGTGAGTTTGAACTGTTCATGGGCTGCCATAAGCCCATTGAATACTTGGCTCGGGTTGCCGGTTATGCTTATGTCAAGACCGGCGATAAACAGGGTATCGGTAAGGTTGGTCTGTATCCGTGGATTGCCCGTGATGACTATATCACCAGTTGCAATAAGGGTGGTTATCCACGGCGTGGATGGAGAGCCTGGATTGCCTGTAACGCTGACATTGCCCTCAAGATAGTAGACACCGTTAACGCCTGTATTGCCGGTTATTTGCCACTGGGCGGGGCTGCCTGCTGTATAGCGCCATTGATTGTAGCTACCCCCTGAAACCAGGACGGTAATCAGGTTATTATTGCCGTCAAGCACCTGACCGTTCGCCTTCATCTGAAATACCTGGTTTGCAGGCAGGCTCGCCTTCGCAGTGTTCAGGAAATCAGTAGGGTTGATGACCGGAATCGTCCTTGAGGGAACTCCGCCGCCACTGCCTTGACCAACGCTGGAGTTACCGGTAACCGTATAGGTGCCGCTTGCTGTCGCAGCTCCGGAAATTGAAGGGTTACCTGTCATGGTAAGATTATTATTAGTATGGACGCTGCCGCATTGACCACCTTGAACCGTTGGGTTACCCGTAATAGTCAGGGGACCCTGGGTCCTGATGGCGTTGAGAAAGGTGGTGCTCATCGATGCCCGCAAGACCTTCGTACTCTTCACACTCCCTCCAACAACGCTATTGCCGGTCGAGATCACCCTGACTGTGTTAGCTCCCGCTGCCTGGTACTGAACAGTATAGCTTCCTGCTCCCCCCAACTGCGTAGTGGGCACGAGCGGGTTATTGATATTTGTCATAAGGCTCGGTGTGGTCCGCAGCGTGTTAAAAGCATGCTCCAGTCCAGCCTCGGCTAGGAACTGGGCCTGGGTGTTCCGGAGATGGTTGCTGGCAATTTGGACTTCGGAGCTCCCGACAGACAAGAGCGCGGCCGAGAGCGCGGCCAGAACGACAAAGGCCATAAGCGCGAGTGGGAGAGCCACCCCACGCTCGTTCCGCAAGAACGGTCGCATCCGATTGATTCGCCTCATTCGCCTCATGGTCGTTCCCTTCGCAAGTGTTTACAATGAGAGATTACGCGCCCTCACCCGCGTCGTCATGGTTCGGCGGCTCCCATCAGCCCCCTGGGTGGTGAGGCTCATCTGGATCTCCCTGATCTGGGTGAGGTCCACGGGGGAGGAGCCAAGGAGGTTTCCGGTCGCATCGAAGTAGGTCAGCGTGAGGCCATTCACATTCTCGACGATCCCAACGGTGTTTCTTCTCAGGTCGGTGCCGTTCAGATCGTATATGATCGTCTCCACACTCCGAACGGTTGCCGGTTGAGGTGAGACCGGGAAGGAGGATGCCAGCGGTGCGGCCAGAGGGATGGTGGTGCCTGTGGTGTAACCGGCTGCGATCTGTTTGATCTCCTGTTTGGCCCCGTTTGCGACGTGGACCCACTCACCAGCAGTGAAGGCATTGTCGCCATCGGCCCCCGTGGTTCGGTTGACGACGATCTGGGTGGCCCCGCTATTGGCATTCTGCGCAAGGGTGATCTCTTGCGAGGCGGCGTTGAGGGTATCGGCATCGACATCAGCCTGGAAGGAGATGCTGGTGGCGGTTGCGGCGGTGATGGCGGGTCCGGCGCCGGTCGCTCCGCTCCAATAGGCCCCGATCAGCCTCAGCTCGCTTGCCATGCGATCGAGGCCGGCCCTCGCCCCAAGCTGGGCATCCTCTAAGGCGGTGGCCCTGGTGTAGATGTCCTGCGAGACCTGGTAGACTCCGAAGATGGCCGCGGCAACCATACCCACGATCGCCGTAACGATCAACAGCTCAACCAGGGTGTACCCCTCTGCCTTGGTGTAGCGCCTCATGATCCGTGCTCCCTTACGGCCTGGCGGCGACGAGCGTGATGATCCTCATGCTCTCCTGGTTCGCTCCCCACTCCGTGGGAAGGGTGAAGGCCACGGTGACGGTCACCTCTTTGGTATCCCCGACCGGGCCGGGGTTGACTATCACAGACCTGTTGAAATTGGGAAAGCCGTTAACGGGGGTTTCATTCGCGAAGCCAGGCGGGGGGTTGCCTGGAGCAAAGGGATCGGCCCCCACCGTGTACTGGACTCGCTTCACCTGTTCCAGCCGCTCCTGGGCGAGCATGGTCGCCGTCGACAGATAATAGCCTCGCGTGACGGCGGCCTGGCCGACGGAGATGCTGCCGGCGATCCCGCCGCTTTGAAGCGCGGTCGTCGCCGCCACCCCTAAGAGTGCGATGGTGAGGATCGCGAGGGCGATCATGACCTCGACGAGGGTGAATCCGCGCTCTCGCATCTCACTCCTCCTCACTCGATTCGAATGCGGCCCGAAGGGGCAACGACGACATTCAGGGATGACGTGCCCTGGGCGTTCTGCACGGTGATGGTCCCTCCCCCGGCGGTCCCGAGTGGGTTGAAGGTCGGGTTGGCGGTCGGGTTGGTGAGTTGAGCCTGGTTGGCCAGTCGCCTGTAGCCCTGAGCATCGGTTCCAGGGCCGGTCCATACCACATCGTCGCTGGTCCTGACAAAGCGGAGTCGATTGTTGTCCGACTCAATCTCTACCCGATATGAGCTGTTAGTGGCAATGGCAAGCTCGCGGCCCTGGTGGAGCAGCGCCGCCAGCTCCCGGGACGCTCCCCGCGTTTCACTCGCCCTGAGAAAGGTCATAAACAGGGGGGTGGCCATCGCGCTGATAATTCCGATGATCGCAATAGCTGCTATCAGCTCTACGAGGGTAAACCCCCGTTGACCGCCCACTCGACTCTGCCGGGAGACCATCTGAACACCCTTTCGCCTTAGAAACGACTCACTGCCCTGAAACAACCAACACACCGCCCACACAGTGGCACGTCGGAAGAAGAGGCTACAGGGGAGAGGATGCTCGCCTCTCCCCTGTAGCGCGCCTTACGGCTGCTTACGGCCGAATGATGGTCTGCCCATCGCCGACCGCTGTGAGGGTGTAGGCAGGCCCAGCCCCAATCCTCGCATATGCGTAGGTCCAGGGTACTGTAGCGCCCGCTGGCGGTTGTGGAACCGTTCGGAGGAACGGGCCCGCTGAAATTCCGGCAGGCAAGGTGCCATCCGTCGAGGCGACAGTGAGCTGTGCCGGTCCAGTACTGGCGACGTTCAACGCGCAGGTGGCGCCGGCCGCCGCCGCCGTCGCTATCGGCCATGCCGCTATAGTTCCAGGAACATTGCCGCAGTGGGCCGCGAAGATACTGAATGCGCTCGCCAGCACCGCCATATCGGCTTGGGCTCTGCCGATCCGCGCTCGCGTCTGCATGTTGGCATACATCGGGATGGCGATCGCCGACAGGATGCCGATGATCGCCACCACGATCATTAACTCAATCAATGTGAATCCACCTTTCCGTCCGATCAGCTTCTTTCTCAGGGGTTCCATCTGCCCACCTCCATACCGTTAAGGTTAACCGACTCAACAACAACTCTCTGGCTTTTCTATGGTGCAGGCGCCGTGCCATCTTGACTTCGACACCCCTGCTGAACAGAATTGTTATGGCTCCAGCACCACCCGTGCATCAGAAACCCCCCTAACCCCCCTTTATTAAAGGGGGGAACCCGAGGGGGTTTTAGTCGTGAGCGATTTCCCGAGTAAAGGGATGGGATTACGCCAAGCCGGCAGTATCAGGGCAGAAGAGACTGGCGGATGATGTATGACCCAAGGGGAGGTGACAAAAAGTGTCGGTTGGCTGACGATTTGGGGGAACTGCTACAAGGTGTTTAGACTGTAGGCTGAAGGCTGTTAGCCGTTGCGCATGGCGCGTTCCTACAGTCTAACAGCCTACAGCCTATCTACCTGAGTAGTTACCGTGGGCTTTGGATATGCCGTACTTTTTGACCTTATACCGAAAGGCGCGAAAGGTGAGATTGAGGAGTTCTGCAGCCCTGCTCTGGACCCATCCGGAGCGCTCGAGGGCTTGGAGCATCAGGTCTTTCTCGATTCCAGAGACGGTATTTTCCATATCGATCCCCTCTGGCGGAAGGGTAAAGGTCCAGAGTCTTTGCTGCCCGTTACCCTGACTCTCTGTCCTCACCTGCGTGGAAATACTGGCCGGGGTCAACTGATCGGTGGTCTCGAGGGCGACGGCCCGTTCGATCACATTCTCGAGCTCCCGCACATTGCCCGGCCAGCGATGCCGCACCAGGATCTCCATCGCCTGTGGAGAGATCGAGGTAGGACCTCTCCGCTGGTGAAGCACGCACTGGGCCAACAGACTGTTTGCCAGCAAGGGGATGTCCTCTGTTCGCTCCCGAAGCGGCGGCAGAGGGATCGGGATCACATTCAGCCGATAGAACAGGTCTTCGCGAAACGCGCCGTCGATGATCGCCTTCGCAAGATCCTTGTTCGTGGCGGCGATAAGCCGGACGTCCACTTCCAGGTCTTCCGTCCCACCCACCCGCCGGAAGGTCCGCCACTGTAAGAATCGAAGGAGCTTGACCTGCAGGCCCGGACTCATCTCGGCAATCTCGTCCAACAGGACTGTTCCACGATTGGCCACCTCGAACAGCCCGGCCTTGTGCGAGACCGCCCCAGTGAATGACCCTTTCACGTGGCCGAACAGCTCACTCTCCAACAGTTGCTCGGGGATGGCCCCGCAATTGATGGCAAGAAACGAGTTGTCAGTCCGAGGGCTCGCATAGTGGATGGTTCTGGCCACCAGCTCTTTGCCTGTTCCACTCTCTCCCGTAATCAGGATGGTCGAATCCAGTCCGGCGACTCGGCTGATCAGCTTATACAGCTCGATCATCTTCGGGCTTCGGCCGATGATCCCAGTGAGTTGCACTTCTTCAAGCATCACCGGCTGGGCGGTCTGATTGCGCTGTTTTGCCCGGCTCTTCGCCAGAGCCTTTTCCACCACCAACCGGATCTCATCAATTCGGAACGGCTTGGTAATGTAGTCATCAGCCCCCAAGCGCATGGCCTGAATTGTCGAGTCCGACGAAGCGTACGCCGTCATCATGATGACGGGGAGATGCGGATATTGTTCTCGTATTCCAGTCAGAAGGCCGATTCCATCCACCTTCGGCATTCGAACATCAGAAATCACCAGATCGGGTGGCTGATGTGCAACAATCTCAAGCGCCTGCTCGCCGTCAGAGGCAGCGATCACGCGATGCCCCTGCTGTTCCAGAAGGACGGTGAGGACCTCGCGCATCCCCTGCTCGTCATCGACGATCAATATCGTTGCCATTACAGCGCCCCTGCGCCCCGATCAGGACGCTCCTCACCCTGAGCCTGTTTGAGCACAACCCGAAAGGTAGATCCGCCACCTTCCCGGCTGGTCACCTCGATCCGACCGCCGAGATTGTCGATGATCTTCTGCGTAATGGCAAGCCCAAGGCCTGTGCCGCCCGGCCTCGTCGTATAGAATGGATCAAAGATCCGCTCGACCTCTTCCGGCGGGATCCCCCGTCCTGTATCAGTCAACTCAATCGCTACCCAGCCGTCGCCGTTTGTAGATCCATGATGGCGGATGGCAAAGTTGAGCTGCCCGCCCATCTGCATGGCTTGAATCGCGTTGAGTCCAAGGTTCCACAGCGCCTGTTTTAACTGATCAGGGTCACCTGCAGCCATAACCTCCTCGGCCTCCCGCTGAATGGAAAAGGTCACTGGGTAGGCGCTATCGCAACTCTTTTCCAGGAGCGAGACTGCCTCTGCGACCAGCGCTCCGAGATTGCACCGCTTCTGCGAGAGCGATGTTGGCTTAGCGAAATCTAGAAACTGCCCCGTCACCAATTTCAATCGCTCGGCCTCGCGAAGAACAATGTTGAGCAGTTGAAGTCTGGCCGTCCCCTCTTCCTTCATCAGCTCAATACAGCCGCTGATCGCGGCTAAGGGATTCCTGACTTCGTGCGCCAGTCCGGCCGCCAGTTGTCCAGCCGTTGCAAGCCGGTCGGCTTGGCGAAGCATGGCCTCCGTCTTTTTCCGCTCCGTCAGGTCCTGAAAGATGCCCACGAGACCTACGAGTCTGCCCTCGGACGACTTCATGGGCGTGAGGTTGATTCCGATCGGGATAGATTGGCCGTCTTGACGCGTAATCTCAAGCTCCTGAGAGAGCCCGCCAAAGGTGAACGTGGGAGCGGAGAAGAATGTCTCAAGCGCCTTGTTCGCTCCAAAAGGAGTCTCTCGCCAGCTCTTATCTTGCATCTGTTCGGCCGTGACGCCGATGATCCTCTGCGCGTCCCGGTTCAACGAGACAATCTTCCCCTCGAGGTCCAGCGTCACGATCCCGCTCGGGATATTCTCGACGATGTCCTGGTGAAGAGTTCGAAGGTTGCGGAGGTCGATCCGTCGTGCTTCCAGCTCGCGACCCGCCTCTTTGAGCCGCCCGGCAAGCTGGCTGCCCAGGAGAGCCACAAGAAAAAAGGCCGCGCTATTGACGAAGAGCTGCAATAGCGCGTATGCGGGATCATGCGCGACGCTTCCCGTGGAGAGGAACGGGGCCCACTTCGTGAGCCCATAGAGCTGGATGTTGATCAGCGCTCCATAGAGAATGCTGCTTCCGCCGGCGAGCAATAGGCTCGACCGTCGGGACAGGAGGATGGCCGCGGCCAGGACCGGAAAGATGTAGACAAACGCAAAGAGACTCTCGATCCCGCCGGTATAGTGCACCAGGGCAGTGACCAGGACGACGTCGATCCAGACCTGCAGGCCACAGAGCCGCCTCAGCCGCGTGGTGCGGTTCAGCACAAGAAGGTAGAGGATGGTGAGAAGGCAGGTACAGGCGATCAAGACAAAGAGGGGGGTGAGTGCGAAGGGGGGATGCTCCCGGAAGGCGAAGATGCCTGCTGAGCCCAGAAACAGGAATGCGACGAGGAGCCGGAGGCCGATCAGCCACTTGACCTGCCGTCTCAGCGCAACATCTTCCGTCGAAAGCGTTTCTGTATTGACCATCAGCAATCAGTTCTCAGTTGTCAGCTAGAACAAGCAGGCTGAGAGCTGTCCTTCATTTCCCTATCACCGTCACCAACTTGAAGATGGGCAGATACATCGCCACGATCATGCCGCCCACGACCACTCCGAGGAACACCATCAGTATCGGCTCAATCAGGGCGGTCATGTTTGCGACTGCTTGATCGACCTCGGCATCATAGAAATCGGCAATCTTCTCCAACATCGAGTCAAGCGCCCCTGTCTGCTCCCCGACGCTGATCATCTGCACGACCATAGGTGGAAAGACCCCGGACGTCTTCAACGGGTCGGCGATGGTCTTGCCTTCGGCGATGCTCACACGGGTCTTCATAATCGCCTCTTCCACAACCTTGTTCCCAGCGGTTTTTGCCGTGATATCCAGTCCGGTCAGGATGGGGACCCCGCTGGCAATCAATGTCCCCAGGGTTCGCGTGAACTTTGCAACTGCCACCTTCCGGAGTAGCGATCCGAACACCGGAATCCACAGAAGCAGCGTATCAGCGGCCCTCCTACCCTTCTCCGTCTTATAACTGAACCGAATGCCAACGATCCCCGCAATGAGGAGGCCGAGGCCGGCCAAAAGATATGTCTGAACGAGACGACTCAACTCCATGACAATCCGAGTTGGCAGGGGAAGTTCGACCCCCGCCCCCTCGAACAACGTCACGAAGGTCGGAATCACGAAGACCAGCAAAAAGATGACAACCGCGATGGCCACCGTCACGATCGTGCTCGGATAGATCAGGGCGCCTTTGACTTTCCGCCGAAGGGTCATCGCCTTCTCGATGTACACCGCAAGACGGCTCAGGATGGTGTCGAGCTGCCCTCCGGCCTCGCCCGCCTCGACCATGTTGGCGTACAGCGAATTGAAGGCTGTCGGATGGCGTTTGAGGGCTGCCGCAAGGGTCGACCCTCCCTCCACGTCCCCTCTGATCTCGGTGAGGGTTTTTTTGAACTGTTTATTCGGCTGTTGGGATGCCAAGGTCTCCAGACATTGTACCAGGGGGAGTCCGGCGTCGATCATGGTGGCAAGCTGGCGGGTGAACACGGTCAGATCCTTCTCCTTCACCCTCCTACCGAATCCGAGAATCTTGATCTCGATCGACTTAGGCTGCGCTTTGATGAAGATTGGGAAGATCCGTTGTTGGCGGAGCTCCGCGACCACAGCCTCCGTGGTATTGGCCTCCATTCGCCCGGCAACCACCAGGCCTGTTTGACTTCGTCCGCGATAGACAAAGACCGGCATGTTATCCTTACCCCTACACCCTATCCCCTAAACTCTACACCCTGTTTTTCTGTGCCCGCTGGATCATCTGGGTCAGTTCGTCAGGCAATGAGCTTCTGAGCATCGCCTCTTCCAGTGTAATGTTCCGTCTCAAGTAATGTCCAAGAAGCGACTGATTCATCGTCTGCATCCCGAATTTATCCTGGCCGGTTTGCATGACGGAATAGATCTGGTGGCCCTTGTCTTCCCGGATCAGATTGCGGATAGCAGGGTTCGGGATCATGATCTCCAACGCGAGCACACGCCCCTGGCCATTGCTCTTGGGGATAAGCGCCTGACAGAGTACCCCTTCCAGAACGAAGGAGAGCTGGGCGCGGATTTGCGGCTGCTGATTCGCGGGAAAGACGTCAATGATCCGGTTGATGGTTTCCACGGCCGAGTTAGTATGCAGCGTCGCGAAGGTCAGGTGACCGGTCTCCGCGATAGTAAGGGCCGCGGCAATCGTCTCCTGGTCCCGCATCTCCCCGATGAGGACCTTGTCCGGGTCCTGCCTCAGGACCCTTCTCAGCGCCTCCGCAAACGATCGGGTGTCGGAGTGAACCTCGCGCTGATTCACGATGCAGCTCTTATGCGAGTGCAAGAATTCAATGGGGTCTTCGATGGTGAGGATGTGCTCGCAGCGCTCGGAGTTGATCTTGTCAATCATGGTGGCCAGCGTGGTCGATTTCCCCGAACCGGTCGCTCCGGTGACGAGGATGAGCCCCTTTGGCCTCTCGCAGAGATCGGCCACGACCTTGGGCAGGCCCAATTCCTCGAAGGCACGAATAGCGAACGGGATGGCTCGGATTGCCATCCCCACGGCCCCTCGCTGCATGTAGACATTGGCCCGGAACCGGCTTAAGTCCTTGATGCCGAAAGAAAAATCGAGATCTTGCTCTTCCTCAAATTGCCCTTTCTGAGCGTCGGTCATGACGCTATAGGCCAGGCTTTTCGTTTCTGCCGGGGCCAGTGGCACATCCCCGAGAGGCGAGATCAGGCCGTGCAGGCGCAACATCGGTGGGACGCCGGCGGTCAGGTGCAGATCGGAGGCGCCGCGATCAACCATCTCCTGTAACATCTCGTGCAGATTCATGACTCACGCCCGCAACTAGGCGTTCAGGCTGAAGGCCGAAGTATATCAACCATCACGCAACGCTCTAATCAAGCCACTCAAGACCTTCTCGGTTTCTACGACCTTGGTTCAACCCGATAAACCACTGCTACGACTTCATCAGCCAACTCAAATGCCCGAAGTGTTGTGTGATCACGCATGCCGTACCCCTAAAAGCCTTCAGCCTATCTACCTGTATCAGCCGAAGCTGGTAACTCGAACGACCTCTTCGACGGTGGTGATGCCTTGCCGAATCTTTTGCAGGCCGCTCTCCACCAGGCTCCTCATCCCGTGCGTGGCTTGAAGCAGACGAAGCTCACTGACGGAGGCGCCAGTCAGAATCGCCTCCCGCATCTGTTCGTTGAGCAGCACTACCTCGTAGAGGCCGATCCTGCCCCGATAGCCGGTGTCACGACAGGCGATGCACCCCTTTCCCCGATAGCAGGTTACGGTCTTCGCCTCCTGCGGACTGAAACCGATATCCTCCAGGGAGGAGACTGGAACCGAGACCTCCGCCCGGCACTCCGCGCAGAGCCGACGGACCAGACGCTGGGCGAGCAGCAGGTTGAGCGAGGCGCTCACCAGATACGCCGGCACGCCCATACTGATCAGTCGTCCCACCGTACTAATTGCGTCGTTAGTATGGACTGTGCTCAGCACCAGGTGGCCGGTCAGGGCAGCCTTGATCGCAATCTCGGCCGTCTCGAAATCGCGGATCTCTCCTACCATGATGATATCCGGATCTTGTCGGAGGAACGACCTGAGTAGGGACGCAAAGGTCAGGCCGATATCCGGTTTGACCTGAGCCTGGTTGATCCCGGTCAGATTGTATTCGATCGGGTCTTCCGCGGTCATGATGTTGGTGCCGAGACTATTGAGCCGGTGGAGCGCCGAATACAGCGTGGTCGTCTTCCCGCTCCCGGTCGGGCCGGTCACCAGGATCATGCCGTGCGGGGCGAGGACAGCCTTTTCGAGCCTGGCCAGCTCCTCAGGCTCGAGCCCGAGCTTGCTCATGTCCAATTCGATGCTCGCGCGGTCCAACAGTCGCATGACCACCTTCTCACCAAACAGCGTCGGGACTGTAGAGATCCGAAGGTCCAGCTCCCGCTTTAACATCTTGACCTTGATCCGCCCGTCCTGAGGCATGCGCCGTTCAGCAATATCCAATCGCGCCATGATCTTGACGCGAGAGATGACCGCGGCGTGGAGCGTGAGGGGCGGGGACATCACCTCATAGAGGATACCGTCGAGTCTGAAGCGAATTCGGAATGCCTTCTCGTAGGGCTCCAGGTGAATATCAGAGGCACCCTTGTTGATCGCGTCGGTCAGGATGAGGTTGACCAGCTTCACCACCGGGGCGTCTTCGGTGGATCGATACAGCTCGGCCAGATTAATTTCCCCATGATCCGGCTCGTCGCCCACCAGCTCCGTTTGCTGAAAGTCCTTGACCAAGCCCTGGGCAACTTCGGCAGAGTCATAGTACCTATTGAGGGTATTCTGGATCGTGACGTTCGGGGCGACCATCGGTTGTATGTTGTGGCCGGTGATGAATCTGAGCTCATCGATGGCACCGAAGTCGGACGGGTCCGCCATAGCAACCGTGAGGCTGCTCCCAGACCAACTCAGAGGGATGAGCTGATGCTTACGAGCCACCTCGGCAGGAATGAGCCTGAGGACTGCAGGGTCGATCTCGATCGTGCCCAGATCAACGGACGGCACCCCGTACTGGCGGCCTAGACACGATGAGATCTCCTCCTCGCTAATATACCCGAGCTTGGCGAGAATCACTCCAATCCGCTCGCTGGTAGTCTTCTGCTTTGCGAGGGCCTGATCTAACTGCTCGGGCGTGATCAGGTTGGCCTTCACCAGCATCTCGCCCACTCGTACTTGTGCCATACATCTATCCTTTCTTATCTAACACTGGCGTATAACGACTAACACGGTCATTCGCGCTACAACATTATCCTACCATACTTCAGATAAGTCAAGCAATCGCAGCAACGAGGGCTTGCCGCATAGCCTCCTCTGAAGGCTTTTGCCCGGTCCACAGCTCGAAGGCCAAGGCGCCCTGGTACAGCAACATCCCCAGTCCACCCATGATCTGACACCCCCGCTTCGTTGCCTCTCTGAGTAACGCGGTCTCCCGCGGACGGTAGATCAGGTCGTATACCAGCATCCCTGGTCGAAGTAGGGTGGGATCGATCGGCACAGGATCCGAGGCGCAGAGTCCAGCCGAGGTGGCATTGACCAGCAGGGCGCAGTTGCTCACCGCATCCGGCATTCGAGGATCGTCAAGCCCCAATCCGATGGCCGAGACCCCGGTTCCCCGGTTCACGAACTCAGCCAGCGACTGCGCCCGCTGGATGGTCCGGTTGACAATCACAATCTCTGCAGTGCCGGCTTCGACAAGACTACAGGATACCGCCCGTGCCGCCCCACCCGCTCCAAGAATAACAACGGACTTCCCGCGCGGGTGAAAATCCGCCTCCTCATGCAGCGATCGGAGAAACCCCTGTCCGTCGGTATTGGCGCCGAGCAAACGGCCGTCTTTGACAACGACCGTATTGACGGCGCCCACCGAGGCGGCCTCTTGCGTCAGGGTATCGACCAACGCGGCGGCCTGCTCTTTGTGTGGTAGCGTTACATTCGCGCCGCCGAAGTTTTCCATCCCGCGAAGTGACTCGAATGCGGTCGGTAAGTCGGCACTCTTCACCCGCCATGGAATATAGAGGCCATCGATTCCGGCCGCCTGGAGTGCGGCATTCTGCATGGCTGGCGAGAGGCTATGCTCCACAGGATCACCGAAGAGCACAAACACCTTTGCTGCGGCAGTACACCTCATCTGTCACTACTCAAGCAGATAGACTGAAGACTGAAGGCTTTTAGGGGTAGGACCAGAGAAGGTCTTGAATGGCTCGATTCGTGCCTTGCGAGATATTTATGGTCTTCAGCCTTCAGCCTAAACACCTTGCAGTTACCCTCATTTCAGCTATCGGCTGTCGCCGTCAGCCTTGAGCAAAAAGGAGCCCTCAGCTTCTTCCTGACTTTTGCTGATGGCTGATCGCTGGCTGCTGAAAGCTGCCTTTAATTAAGCCCCTCCGAGAGGGCCCGCTCCAGCGCGAGCCTGATCTGCTCTCTCCGCCCCTCATCTATCAGCTTGCTCCCGTCCTTGTTTGTCACATAGAAGACGTCCACAACCTGCTCGGCCTCGGTCATGATCTTGGCGGAGCGCAGATCCACGCCGAGATCAGAGAGCGTGCTGGAGATGAGATACAGGAGTCCCAGTCTATCGCGTGTCCGGACATCCAGAACGGTGTAAGCCTCCGAGACCATGTTGTCAAACTCCACTTTGGTTGGGGGCAAGGCGCCCTTGTGGATCGGATGGACCAGGACTGCCTTCCGGCGACTCCTGATCAGATCACGGACAGCCACCCCGCCCGCGAGAACATCCCGCAGGTCCGCTACGGCCCGATCCCAGACGGTCGCGTCCTCTATGGCCGCGCCGCCTCCACTGTCGACCCTGAAGTGCCGGATCACCATCCCGCTTGTCAGGGTGAAAATCTGAGCACTCAGAATGTTCATCCCGTTTGCGGTGAGTGTCCCTACAATCTGAGCGAACCGCCCGTGGCGGCCATAGGCACAGAGGGTAAACTCGGAGTAGCCGGCCAACGGAAATGCCGCCCATTGGCTGGCTGCCTCTTCACCCCGTTTCACGTGCTGGATCAAGCGCATGTGCGAGGCGACCCTGTGAAGTGAAGTCGTGAGCAGGTACCGTGCAGGCACCTCCTCCAGGTGCCGCTTTACCGCCTCCACGCCGAACTCTGGTGACAGTTCCTGGGTAAGCTGGGATTTCACCCGCTCGGCACGAGCCAGATCATCCTCACCCTCCGGGATGCCTCTGATGAGGATGGTATGGGTCTTCATGTACAGTTCCCACAGCAGCGTCCCTTTCCATTCAGTCCAGACACCGGGCCCAACCGCCTTGATGTCGGCGTAGGTGAGCAGGTACAGCATCTTCAGCCGATCGGGTGTCTGCACCTTTTTGGCAAAGTCGATCACGATGGCCTCATCGTCGAGGTCCAAGCGCTGGGCGATGTGCGACATCTCCAGATGACGCGCCACTAAGAAGCGGATGGCTTCAGCATCCGGCTCCGGGATGCCCATCCGCACCAGGCTCGCCTCGACTAAGGACGCCCCCTTGTGTACGTGGTCGGGCCCTTCCCCTTTGCCGATGTCGTGGAGCAAGAGCGCCAAGCGGAGGATTTCCAATCTCTTCGCATCAGATGCGATCGAACGAAACTCTTCGCCGTAAAATCTTGAGATCTCATCCAGGTGTTCGAGGGTTTCAACGGCCAGGAAGGTGTGCTCATCCACCGTGTACCTATGGTAGAAATCGAACTGGACCAGACGGGTGAGCTTGGCGAACTCCGGGATATAGGTTCCGAGCACTCCAAGTTCATGCATGCTCCGAAGCGTCGCGGCCACCCCCTTCGGTTCTCGAAGGATGGCCAGCAAGAAGCCCAGGGCCCGGCTCGATCGCCTCACCCCCTCATCGATGAGATGCGTATCAGCTCTGATGTAGTCCTTAATCTCCTGGCTCAGCGTGTATCCCATCTGCTGCGCATACCAGAAGACCTTCAGCAACCGGACAGGGTCCTCCCGAAACAAGCCCCGATTCTTCGGCGTCACATGGATGCAGCGATCGATCTCCGTCAGATCGTCGCCGATATCGCGAGCCTTCAGCTTCCGCATCACCATCGCTATCTGCGACCTCCCTTGCGTACAGCGCAAGATCAATTGCTGTGACAACTGTGAGATATCCTTTGCGGCCAGATAATACTGCTGCATGAACTGTTCAACACCGTACGAGCCGGCCGTGCCCAGGAACCCCAGGTTGGCCGCCACCTGTTCCTGCATAGACAGCGAGAGCACGTCGTTCTTGCCTCGATAGAGGTAATGGAGTTCATTGCGCAGGCGGAGCATGAAATCCAGGGCCAGGTCCCATCGTTCTCTCTCCTCCTGATCGAGAAGCCCTTTCTGCACCAGCTCGGACGGCACGCCCACGCGCTGGGTGATCCGGGCAATCCAGATGGCAGCGTGAATATCCCGCAGACCCCCGAGGCCTTCCTTGATGTGCGGCTCTTGCACGTAGATGGACGCGCCGTATCGGTAGTGGCGCTCACGCGATTCCTGAAGCTTTCGCTTGACGAAGGTGGCGACCTGCTTGTAGAAGACCGATCGCTCCAACTTGGCGCTAAACGCCTGATAGATCTCCGGCTTGCCGGCAAGGTATCTGGCCTCCATCATAGCGGTGCTGGAGGTCAGATCCGTCCGGGCCATTCGCACGCAGTCATCGATGGAGCGGCAGCAATGCCCCACAACGAACCCGGCATCCCAGAGGGTGCTCAAAACCGGGTGGAGGATCGTATCCAGGTAGGCATCGGCTCTGCGTGGGTAGACAAACATGAGGTCCACGTCGGAGGCCGGATTCATCTCCCGCCGGCCATAGCCACCCAGCGCAATCAGCGCACACCCGTCACTACCCCGCCGGATACCGGGATCGCAGGCCGCCTCCGCCAGTTGAAAGAGCGCAGTCACCACCACATCCGTGAGTGTGGTGATGGATCGAACCACCGCCTGCCCGGTTCCCCCATTTCGATGGATCTGAAGAATCCGGGCCTGCTCATCGGCGATGAACCCTCTGAGGGCTGGAATCAGACCGGAGGCCACATGGTTCCCTTGAAGCACGGACTGCAGGGCGCCGGTCAGCGCCGAGAACTCGACGGAAGAAAGAGGTGCGTCGCCGGCAAGAGCAACAACATTCGCCCGTCGGTTGCGCAGCAGTGCAAAACGACCCTTCGCGATGGCTTGAAATCGTTTCATCCTCAACCCCGTAAGTTACTGCTAGTATAGGCGGCCCTGCCGGACAGGGTCAAGGCGAATGTACCAGGGAAAAAGCCGTCAGCTTTCAGCGCTCAGCCGTTTAGGCTGAAGGCTGAAGTATCGCAAAAGTCATTCGCCGCCCTCCTTCAGTCTATCTACCTTCAGCCTATCCACCTTCTTGGGGGGTTTTCGTACGCCGTGGTGCGGCAACACCATATGGGGTGTAGCTGCGCTAAATTGAAGTTGACACCGATGATCCTGGAGCCTATCCTGGGAGTTCAGAAATGCCGAGTAGATCATCACTGTGAACATAGTAGCAGGGGCGGGCCAGAAACCCGCCCCTGCTATGTCATAACAGGCGAGACAGTGTAACATGGCGATTGAAAGGGGATAACTATGCCAGGACTCCAGATTGCGATCACCCTCCATCTTGTAGGAATTATCTTTTGGATCGGCGGCATGGCGGCCAGGCTGATCCTCCTCAATTCTGCCAAGTCCGGCGCCAGCGAAAGCGTACGGTCTCAGTTTCGCCAACTCCAGCAAGGGATTCATCGTATGATGGAGATCCCCGGCTCCGTGATTACCCTGCTGGCCGGAGGGTTCCTGATCCATGCCGCCCAAGTCAACTTCCACCTGCCCTGGTTCAGGGCCAAGATAGTATTAGTCCTCGGTCTGATCGTAGTTGAGCTGTTCGCCTCGCGCCAGATCAAGGCCTTCAACGTGACCGGCCGGGCTGGGCAGGCCATGGGGCTCTTTGCAGGCCTCGTTGTATTCACCCTGCTGATACTGATCGCCGTAGTGACCAAATTTTAAAGAAGGCATGGCCACATCCAGGGTCGTGATCACGCGATCGGCTCCGGTTGTGATGCTGACCCTGTTCCTCGCCGGAGGGTGCGTGGAGGCGATGGAAAACCGGTTCGTCTTCTTCCCTAGCAAGCGGGTTGAAGAAACCCCGCGTGACAGGGGCTTGGCCTATGAGGAGATCTACTTTAAGACAACAGACGGATTGAGCCTCAATGGCTGGTGGATTCCCGGGACCGGGTCACCTCTCACAATCCTTTGGTTCCACGGTAACGGCGGCAATATCAGCCACCGACTAGACAACATCACGCTCCGCCATGACCTGTTGGGAACCAACATTTTCATCTTTGACTACCGCGGATACGGCCAGAGCGAAGGCCTGGCGTCAGAGGAGGGAACCTATCGAGATGGTGATGCGGCGATCCAATATCTGCTTGGTCGGAAGGACATAGACCCGACCAAAATTGTCTTCCTTGGAGAATCGCTCGGGAGCGCCGTGGCGGTAGAGATGGCGACCCGACATGGCTGCGCCGCCCTGATCCTGGAATCGCCCTTCCTGTCCATCCCGGAGATGGCAAAGGCGAGCTTCCCGTTCCTCCCGATCGGGTCGTTCCTTCAGACCAAGTACGATACCCTCTCGAAGATCGGGCAGGTTAGGGCCCCTCTCCTGATCGTCCATGGTGAGAACGACGAGATCGTTCCGTTCCAGCAGGGCCGACGCCTCTTTGAAGCCGCGAGAGAGCCGAAGGAGTTCTACAGCATCAAGGGCGCCCACCATAACGACCTCTACCTGGTTGGTGGTAAGGCCTACCTGGAGACCCTCAACCGTTTCCTCAGCAGGGTGATCGAAGGCGAGCCTTCGCCGTAAGCGCCACGTGTCATTGACCCTCTGTTTCCGGTCTCCCTCGTAGCGCCAGCGGGAGGCACACTATGAAACTGCTCCCGTGGCCTTTGCCCTCTGATGTAGCCCAGATCCTGCCGTCGTGTAGCTCGACGAGCTGCTTCGTGAGCGCAAGACCGAGGCCGGTCCCATGGTACTCCCTGGCGAGGCCGGGGTCCAGTTGGGTAAAGGGCTGAAAGAGCTTGGCTATATCCTCCGCCGTGATCCCGATCCCGGTGTCCGTGACAGTGATCTCGACCCCCTCGGGGCTGTCCGAGACGCGGGATGCCGCACACTGAACTGTGCGCACGGTGATCGTGACTCGGCCGCCTTCAGGGGTAAACTTAAAGGCGTTGGAGAGGAGATTGTAGACGATCTGCTTGAATCGGACGGGGTCGGCGATGATGGTGGTCGGAGCGGTTTCCGCATGCAGCGTGAGGACCAGGCCCTTTTGGTCGGCCAGGGGCTGAAGATCGGCGAGGGCGGCCGTGAGCGCTTCGTCGATGGCGAAGATCGCCGGGTACAGATCGAGCTTACCCGCCTCGACTTTGGCGAGATCGAGGAGGTCGTTAATCAGGGCGAGAAGGTGCTTGCCACTTGTGTGGATGTGGCCCAGGTACCGGGCTTGCACCTCCTTGAACGGCCCGAAGGTCTGATCTCGCAGGAGATCCGAGAAGCCGAGGATCGCGTTCAGCGGGGTCCGCAGTTCGTGGGACATGTGGGCCAGGAACTCGGACTTGTGGCGGGAAGCCGCTTCGAGTTGCGCGTTGACCGCGCGCAGCTCTCGGGTCCGGTCCGCGACAGTGGCCTCGAGCTCGCTGGCATGGCGTCGCTGCGCCTCCTCACTCTGTTCCAGGGCAGCGATATCCTGTTTGGTCGCGCGGACAATCATCAGCCCCAGCCACACCGCGAACGCGACCACAAGCGCGATGAAGCCGATCGTCTTGAGCTGTCCGCTCCGCAACGCGGCAATGCGCGCCTGAAGCGCCCCCTCCAAATCGACCATCGCTTTATCGAGCAGCGCGAACTGACCGTCAATCGCCTGGGTGAATAACGCGAAGTAGTCGGTCGGCGAATAGCTCGGTATCGCGACTTCCACCACCTGGGTCCTGGCGAGATCTACCGCCATCTGCGCGAGCGTCATGCTTCCCTGTGCGATGTGACCAAGATCGGTCCTCATCTGGGGGTTCATGGTCACCGCCTTGCCTAACTCGCGCGCCATATACTCGTGTTGCCTCTCGACGTTGCTGATGAGACCGATCAACGCGGTACGATCGGCAAGCGTAATGCGCTTTTCTGCCAGGAGGAGCATGCCGCGCGCCCGCGCCTGGCCGAGGAACTCGGTGAGGTTCGGCATATGAACCAACAGCGCCATGGTGAGGTGGTAGTCATGACCGGTTGGGTCGTACGATAAACCGAAGTAATCCAACATGAGATCGAGCAGCTTCAGGCTGTCGCCGATGAGCGCCGTATGCTTGGCAAAACTCTCCTGACCGGAGATCGAGCGCGACGATACGCCGTTCGCAAGCGCCCTCCAGGCGTCGAGCGCCATGCGCCAAGCGGCGGTGAGCGCGGGATCATGGATGTCGGACGCCACAATCGCGTCAAACGCCTCGACCGCCTTATCGGTTTCGACTTGTTTGGCGGCACGTTGCGCCTCCAACGTCGTGCTCCCGCCCAGGACGCCGGATGAGAGCCCGCGGTGTTGCTGGATCAACTGTACCATCCTCAACAGCGCCTTCGACGGCGTAATCCCGATATGCTTCAGACCCGCCGCTTGCAGATCTCTGCTGCTTTGCACCATATACATGGTCAGCGGTGCCGCCACCAGGGTAAGGCCCACCAGCCCGAACCCGAGTATCAACCTGGTTCGTATTGTCATGCGGTTATTAAACCACTGCAGCCGCATTGGATCGCGTCAATTCCCTATCGTTGGGAGTATCTTGGACGGTGGAATTCCTGTGGGCGTCCCCGGCAATTCCGCCGGCACGCAGTCGAAAAGGGGCTCCGACCGCACACCTACTAACATAGCATAGGCGCCTGTCCTGTACATCCCTTATCGAACTTCAACGGACCTGCCCCGAAGCATTCCGGCCGTCCTCTTCGACGGGCTCAGGAAGAACGGCTGGGATGGCGGTGAATGGTGTGCGGAGAAAGGCTGGGCACCTCAACGATTCAGGAGTCGCGCGACGGTCATTCGGAGCATCCGGGAGTCAAGGGGCTTGGTAAGGTAGCCGGCGCAACCGGCCTCCAGGGCCATCGCTTCTTGCTCCGGCTGGATACGGGCGGTTGCCGCCACGACTGGGATCTCCCGCGTCTCCGCATCGGCCTTGAGCTGACGGGTCAGCGTCAACCCGTCGATATAAGGAAGCTGAAGGTCCATAAGAATCAAGTCGGGACGCTCGCGCTTGACCCGTTCAAGCAGGTCCCGACCGTCCTCGGCCTCCAGGACGGCATAACCGGCCATCGTCAGAAGCGCTGCCGCCAGCTCCCGATTCGCCTGATTATCCTCCACGACCAAAACGGCTGACTGTGTCATCGGTTCCCTATCTCCTCCGAAAATCCCCCCCTCCCTCACCCTCCCCCTCCGAGGGGGGAGGGGACGGGTGGGGGTGAAGATCTACTTTCGTGTGCCGTGGTGCGGCCGTACCGCATGGATTATTCCTCCGGTCTCGCGTGTGACGGCAATGGGAGGCAGACGATGAAACTGCTGCCGTAGCCTACGCCCTCGGAGGTGACCCAGATCTGACCGCCATGCAGCTCAACGAGCTGCTTCGTGAGGGCGAGACCAAGACCGGTCCCCCCGGACTGCTTGACAAAGGTGGAATCCAGTTGGGTAAAGCGTTGAAAGAGCTTAGAGATATCCTCCGCCGTGATCCCGATCCCGGTGTCCTCGACGGCGATCTCGACCGCACTGGGGGTATCCGAAACGCGGAATGCCGCGCACCGCAGTCTGCACTCCGTACACCGCACTGCGCGCGCGGTGACCGTGACCCGGCCGCCTTCAGGGGTAAACTTAATGGCGTTGGAGAGCAGGTTGTACATGATCTGCTTGAATCGGACAGGATCGGCCGTCAGGGTGGTCGGCGCTGCGTCCGCGTGCCGCGCAAGGGTCAGCCGCTTCTGGTCGGCCAGAGCCCGGATATCCTCGATGGCAGCCGTGAGCGCCTCGTCGAGGACAAACGGCTCCGGACGTAGTTCGAGCCGCCCCGCCTCAACCTTGGAGAGATCGAGCAGGTCGTTGATCAGCGCAAGCAGGTGCTTGCCGCTTCCGTAGATGTGGTCAAGGTAACGGACTTGCTTGTTGTTGAGCGACCCGAAGGTGGGGTCTCGCAGGAGGTCCGAGAAGCCGATGATCGCATTCAGCGGGGTCCGCAGTTCGTGGGACACATGGGCTAAGAACTCTGACTTGTGGCGCGAGGTCTGCGCCAGTTTCCCGTTGGTCAGATGCAGCTCATGAGTCCGGACCTCGACCTGCTGCTCCATCTCCTGAGCATGGCGGCTAACCTGGGCAAAGAGGGCAGCATTCTGAAGACTGAGGGCGAGCGGTTCGGTGATGAGGCTTAGCAACTCTACATGCTCCTCTCCATAGACACCAGGCGTCCGACTGTCCACAATCCACCACCTCTTTTTCACAAGTGCGTGTTTTGTCGTCGGACGGCGCATCTGATGCGGGCGGCCTAGCGGCGCGAGCCGCAGCCCGGTCACTGCGCTCTTCCGCCCGAACGTCGCGGACACTTCTCCCGTGTCC
>ORJL010689127.1_pt1 | contig 34449 bp, 23 predicted proteins | sample 1779941 | NCBI WGS metagenome assembly ORJL01 (sample SAMEA104232317, study PRJEB22302) | groundwater metagenome | biome: forest; feature: aquifer; material: groundwater | place: USA | collected 2011-08-07 | depth 5.8 m | reverse complement strand
GGCAAGAAGGCAAGAAGTAATGTGTCCGGGAAAACCTTTTGCCCTTTTGCCTTTTTTCCTTTTTGCCCTGCCTGGTGGCCCGGACATGCCGCTATTCCGCAGACGACTGCGTTGTTCATAAGCCGATACCGGAGGGTTCGTTTCTTCACGGCATTGGGGCGTAGCTGGGTGCTGCGTGGATCGGCTGTTCTTCCATGGTTTCCATAATCGGGGAACGGGCCTGGATGGAGTTCTTCTCCTGTGCTTTCTCTGCGCGTTCCAGGAGCGACATGCCAAGCAGCATCGCTACGAAGGCAATGTTGGTTACGAGGCTGCTGATGAGCAGGCACCGACGGATGAGGGACCAGAGAGGACGACGGCGAGCTGCAAGCTGCAAGCTGCCCGTCCGAACGGACATTCGTCCGGGCGGGCAAGCTGCAAGCTCTGCTTGTGGCTCACCGCTTGAAGCTTGAGGCTTAGAATCCGCTTGGAGCTCTCCGCTTGAAGCTTGAGGCTTAGAGTCCGCTTGAAGCTCATTTCCCGCCGCCGGCACTTCCTGTTGCCCTCGTGCGGACTTTTCGAGTCTGTATACAGCGATCTCCCGTGCGATTTGCGCGCGGGAATAACCGGTGATTTTCTGGAGGAACTGCCGGACCTGCCCTTTCTCAGCGCGTCCCAGGTGTTCGTAATGACATGTGAAAAGCCGCTCATGGATCCATGCCTTCCGTTCTTTCTGCCCCCAACCGCCGTGCGCATCGGAAGCACCCGCATCGAGATACTTGCACATCTCTTCGAAACTGCCCGGCTGCGGAGGAATGAAGTGCATTTTTGTTTGAGCCCCAGGCTCACTTGTAGATTTATATTGTTATTATAACATAAACTAATAACCAAGTACATACCCTATACCGGAAATGAGCCTAAGACTCAATTCCAGCATCCTTATGCCATATTTTCGGGTCACATCTGCGACGATTTTCCGATTGCCGACACTCGAATTTTGTTCTTATGAAACTTTGTTGCTATTAAATCAACTTTCTTGGCTTAATACTGCTATTTTTCCGACCTCAGATTATTGACAAAATCGCTCATCAAATCTCTAATGTTATTTTTCGATGGTTTTTCGACGATAAATCCAGGGGGCATCATGACGATTCCGAGCCTCAGGCTCAATTCCCGGTTTTTGTTTTGCTCTTCGCACAAAGGATGATTGAAGCGGAAAGAAAATATCCGCCAATGAGCCTGAGGATCAGACATTTTTGTCCCTCGACAATAAGCAACAACAAAATAAACAAAATCTATCCTGCGGGAACGAGTTATCCCATCCACCAAAGGGCGGCGTGCGCCACGGCGGGGGCCTGAGGGCGGACGTTGGCGCACACGCGTTCTTTTTGGTTCTTTTTCTGTCGCTTAGACAGAAAAAGAAGAGAACTGTTCCATCCTTCCATGGAACATGTTTAATGGCTTTTACATGCCGTAAACCAAAATTGCTTTCCATGAGATTTCTAACCGCTACTATTCCGGCTCCCCATTCCGTGGAAAATATGAACCTGGATCACACCCCCCTTCAGCTCCGGCCCACCACCCTCACCCTAACCCTAACCCTAACCCTCGACCCCGCTCCCCCGCCCGCCGCCCCACTCACCATGGAACGTTTCCTCGCCCTCAGAGCGGCCATCGCCTTCGCACGGAGAATCCACGAAGGACAGCAACGCATGAGCGGATGTGCCTTCGTTTCCCACCCGCTCGCGGTCCTGCAGATCCTCCTCTCGGCCGATACAAGCCTCCCGCGAGAAGCGTACGTCGCCGGGCTCCTCCACGACGCGCTGGAGGACGGCCAGGCAAACTCCAGAGAGCTTCGCTCACTCTTCGGCAAGGAGGTGGAAGCAGCGGTCAGGGCACTGAGCCGGCCGGAGAAACCCCACTCCGGCTTCGCTCCTGCGGGAGCTACGCCGCGATTTTGTCTGTTCGATCAATCTGAGAGCAGAACCGACCATGAGCGCGAGTACTTGGCGCAGATGGTTCTCGCGAACGAGCTCATCCCCTACGTACTCCTCATCAAGATGGCCGACCGCCTCCACAACGTCGAAACCTCACATTTCCTCTCTCCGGAGCGCTCCCGGGCCCTTCTCAGCGAAACCGCCACCCTCTACCTCCCCGCCTTCCAGGCCGGGGAACCGCGCCAGAAGCGCTTTCCGGAGGCCTACCGGACACTCCTGCAACTGCTGGAAACAAGTGTAGAAAGCCGGATGAGAAGCACAAAGGTTGTGGGGCTTCCTGCGAAACAGGAAGAACAGGCAGCTGGTAGCAGGTCAGGGAACTTTCTATGATCGTGGCTCTGAAAAATTGCCTTCAACGGTCGTTCGGAATGAATTCCGAAAATGACTATCGGGTTAACGCAGAACGCATGTATGTGATGTGCAATTCCGATGACGCCGCAGCCAGGGACGGCTGCTGCTGTGGCAAAAATATATCTGTGATCCAGCAGCACCCCTCCGCGGGTGCGGCGCTCACGTTGTTTCTGCGTTAACCCGATAGTCATTATTCCGAATGGTACGCAACGTTAGCCGCCGATTTAAATCGGCGGCTAACGGATGATGAAAGATGCGAATTCATTCGCTCCGGATGCGTTGTGATTGTAGACGATTCTCATCCGTTTTTCAGAGGTTCCGTAGTAAGTAGCTGGGGAATGTTTCAATCCCTTGCTACCAGCTACCCGTCCGAACCGGCCAACGGGCGGGCGGGCTACTTGCTACCTGCTCACGCTTCACTGGTATAGTTTCACCTGTTGCGACCGCTTCTCTCCGCGACGGCCATCCATCTTGAGCGGAACCTGCTGCACCGGGCTTTCTGGCTCCAGCTTCTCATCGGACGAATCCTTCCAATCGCCATCCCGCTCCTCGCGTGGGAAGCGCTTTTCGATTATACGCAAGCCGTCGAGTTACAGGGCTGGAGCCGCAGCGCGATGACGAGTTACTACTTCATCGTTTTCTTCCTCTCGCTCTTCGCCGACATCCACTTCCACTACGAAATGAGTACGATGGTGCACATGGGAACGCTGAGCCAATGGCTGATGCGCCCGCTCTCATTCCTGGAGACAGCGACCAGCTTCGTTCTCGCCAAGATCCTGACGCTCCTGATTCCCGGCTTCATCGTGCTTCTCCTCGGCTTCTGGCTCTCCCCCCCCTTCCCCTCGAGCACGCCGCTCTTCTCGTTTCTCGCCGCCATCGCCACTGTCCCTCTCTCACTTGTGATGTTCGGACTTCTGAGCGCGGTCATCGGCATGTTCTCGTTCTGGCTCATGAAGACCGAGAGCATTTTCGCGCTCGTCATGCTCGTCCTGGAGTTCTTCGGCGGTCGACTCCTCCCTCTCTCGCTCCTCCCTAAATGGCTCGAGGAACTGAGCTATTTCTTCCCTCTTCGCTTCGCCATCTCGCTTCCGGCGGAGGCTATCCTGCATCCGCTGCAGCGGTCCGTCTTCCCCATACTCCTTGGCCAAACGCTCTGGTGTGCGTTCCTCTTCCTTCTCGCTTCCTTCCTCTGGAAGAAAGGTTTGCAGCAATACGACGCCGTCGGCGGATAAACGTATGCGTTACTACCTCACACTCTTCTCACGGGCCTTCCGTCTGCATCTCCTCAGGGAGAGCAGGTATCGGGCGGATGTGGTGACATGGCTCTTCATGATGTGGCTCACCGTGGGAACGCAGTTCGTCTTCGCCTATACCCTGTATCGGTCCGCCAACGGCAATTTCTTCGGATATTCCGGAAGGGAGGTGTTGGGGTTTTTCGGGATCGCTCTCTTCGCAACGGGAGTGGCGCAGTGCGGATTCATCGGCATTGTCCTGAATCTCGCGAAGGCGGTATGGCAAGGCGATTTCGACTTCTGGCTTGTGCAGCCTCCGCCCATCCTCCTGCGCATGGTTATCGAGGACCTCGGGGTTGTCTGGTACTGGCCTTACGTGCTTGTCGGAGCGGCGCTGTTGCTCTTTTCGTTCCCCGTGACCATGTGGCCTATAGCGTTTTTCTCCGCCATCGTCGCAGGGGTCATTGAATCCGGGATCATTCTGATATTGTGCCTGCCGGCAGTTGCGTGGGGCCGGTGGAATCCCGGAGAAGGGCTCTGGGAGTACGTCGAGGGCTCTCGCTATATGCCCATTGGACGAACTCGCAATTTTATGTTATGGTTTGTTTCCTTCGGAGTCCTGCATTACTCCCTCGCCCTTGAAGTCCTCACGGGAAGGCTCTCGATTTTCCTCCTCATTCTCATTGCCATCGCCCTGTATCTGATCGCCTGGCTCCTCCTCAAACTCTTCCTCCGTTCCTATAGCTCCGCTTCCTCCTAAATCTCCGGCCGACGACACGATCGTCTGCGAGAATCTGCAGCGAACGTACCGTCACTACGAGAAAGATCCCGGCTTCCTCGGGGCACTCAGGAGCGTCGTATGGCGGAAATGGGTGAATGTCCATGCCGTAGGGGGCATCAGTTTCCGTATCCCCGAGGGTAGCTTCGTGGGATTTTTGGGGCCCAATGGGGCGGGCAAGACCACGACACTCAAGATGCTCTCCGGCATCCTCACGCCGTCTGGCGGCTCCTGCCGCGTTTTGGGCTTCATCCCCTCCGACCGCAAGCGCGCCTTCAAGAAGCAGATCGCGCTCGTGATGGGACAGAAATCGCAGCTCATCTGGGATCTGCCGCCGACGGACACCTTCGTCCTCCACCGCGACCTGTACGAGATCCCGCGCGCGCAGTGGAACGAGACGCTCATGACCCTCACCAAGCTCCTTAGGGTAGAGCATGTGCTCGATACCCCCGTCCGCCAGCTCTCGCTCGGCGAGCGCATGAAGTGCGAGCTCATCGTGGCGCTCCTGCACCGGCCGAAGGTCCTGTTCCTCGACGAGCCCACCATCGGGCTCGACATCATTTCCCGGATCCACCTCTGGGAGTTTCTCCGGACGTATCAGAAACAGCAAAATATCACAATCGTTCTGACTTCTCATTATGTCCATGACATCGTGAACCTCTGCCAGAAAGTGATCATCATTAACACTGGGAGGATCGTCTTCGACGGCCTCTTCGACACGCTCATCAATCGCCTGGAACCGGATCGGCACGGCATCATCCGCTTCCAGCGTGAGAACCTGAAAGAGGAACAACTCAAGCAGATCGCGAAGATGGTGAAAGACAGGCACTTAGAGCAGATAGACCCGGATACCTATCGCATCAGCGTGCCAAAAAACCAGCTCTCCGTCGCGACACAGTGGATCTTCAAGTCCTTCCCCATCGAGGAGATGCGGATGGAGGAAGTGGATCTGAAGACCGTGATCGAACGGGCATTCGCGATGGATTCAGAGTCGTGATTGCCGCACTAAGAAAACAACATAACAGCAGCGGCTTTTCAAGCCGCGGCGTTCGCGTGATAGACAACGCAGCAATCTTTCGTTCGCCGCGGCCCGAAGGGCCGCTGCTGATATGCAATGTTGTCGGTTAAAAATGAATTACCCCGCACTCTAAGTGCGAGGTATCTACGGAGTCATAGATCAGTTTGATCGTGTTTTTCCCTCTCCCTCGCGCTTCGAGCGCGAGGGAGAGGGTAGGGTGAGGGTGTTTCAGTGTGTGCTGCAGCTTCTGACTCTTAAACCCACCCTCACCTTCATCCTCTCCCTCCCAGCGCGACGCTGGGAGGGAGAGGAAAAATTCCATTCCCCTTGCAAGCCTCGCAGCTTAAGCTGCGAGGTATCACGGAATCAGAGGTTCCCCAACCCCAACCCCCTCCTGTTCCATCCCCCCATAGAACATCTTTTACCGCTTCCCTGAGCCAGGAAACGGTGGTGGTGCCTTTTTAATGGTCAGAGAGCTCTACTCTCCCCCTTTCCTTGAGCGTGCAATGGTGGCGACTTTCCCCCCATCCCCATGGCTCGCGTTCTTGCTCCAGAAATTACCGACGCCGTTCCTTTCTATCTCCATCCCACAAACAAAAGCGTCTCTCCGGGGAAACCGGCGAGCGCCGCCGAACTTGCGGACAGAGCATTCCGGGATTCTGCGTTCATCGACAGACTCTGCCCTGCCGCACGTTCCGACTCTGTGACTGGGGAAGATACTTCTCAACCCCCGGTGACAAGCTGGAAGCAGGGAACCCGAACAAGGCTGGAGACGACACTGAAACAGGGACCATATCGCCGTCTCGGTCTCGAGAAGCTGGAAGACCGCATGGCCCTCTCGGGGGCGGCGGCCACGTACGCCGAGGAACTGCGCCTCCAAGCTCCCTATAGCGAAACCGGAGCGATGGTCACCGGAACGGACATCGAGATCCTGACTCCGGAAACGCCCGCCTCGCCTTTCGATAAGCTCCTGGAGGGGAAACACACCGAGGGAGCCCCACTGCTCAATCTCGATACGAAGGAGTGGATTTACGCTTCGGACTTAAGTGCGGACGGTGGGATGCTGGTGACGGGAGGGAGGCCTTCGACGCTGTACGCCTACAGGACGGAAGACCTCGCGAAGGGGGAACTTAAGCCCGTTCTGGCGCTCAAAAACACGGGGAATCCGTACGTTCAGTCGGTCGCGGTGTCTCCGGACGGCAAGACCATCGTGTCCGGAGGAAACGGAAAGAAGATCGTTGCGGTGGAGATCGCAAGCGGGCAGGTGCTCTGGACGAAGGATGTAGCGGGCAATGTAAACAAAATAACGTTTCTGGATAGCGAGACGGTTTTGGCGCAGGTGGATTACGGCGCGATCCAGAGGGTGAATGTGAGGACGGGGGCGATGAGTACTGCCTTCCCGGAGGCGGGAGATGCCGTGTGGCTCTTTGATTCGGATCAGAAGGGAGAGAAAACGGTGGTCGGAGGGGAGAAGGCAGGACTCTACGATGAGACAGGGAAGAAGATACGTGATTTTCCGGGGATTCCGGCGGGACTTGGAGATGTCGCGATCTCACCGGATGGGAGCAAGGTGGGACTTGGGGGAACGGACGGGACATTGGTGATTTTGGACAGTGAGACGGGGAAGGAGATAGCCAGAGGGAATGCAGGTGGATGGGTGGGGAAGATACAGTTCCTTTCGGAGGATACGATTGCGACATTTGCTGCACCCAAGTGGCTCGTGATGCTGAAAATCGAGGGAAACCGCCTCGTCGTGGATAAGGTGCTGGCTACGGGTGGAGACATCGGTTCCATCGCGTTCGATCCGAATAGGCCGGAGGTGCTCGTTGTGACGAACGGAACGAAGCTCGAAGTGCACAAGACAGGGCTAAAGAGGCCGGCGCCTGTGGTGACCGCGAAGGCTCCTTCCACTGTCCCAGTGGAAAAGCCTGCGGCAGCGGCACCGGAAGTTACGACGGTAGCGGCTCCGGTCAATGCAAAAGCTGTGGATGCGGCAATCGTTGCATTGGAGAAAGAGACAGCATTTCAGGCGGAGAAAGTGCTCTCGAGGAGGACGCTCGAAGGGTTGGATGGGAATGAGGAATTGAAGAAGCGCGGGAAGGCGTGGCTCACTACGGGGCCGGATCCGGACACCGGGAGGAAGACGGAGATCCGCATCACCTCGCCGTACGACCAGTCGTTCCTCGTCACCCCACTGGGCGTCATCAAGCTCGATCATCCGGGCGGAGTGCAGAACAAGGTGGGATTCGGGAGGATTTTGAGTGACGGCGCGATCGTGAACTTCGCTCTGGCCGCTCATCCCAGACTGGAGTTCGTGTTGTATGCGGATGAGGGGAGGACGGTGATGCTGGATCGGCTGGTGTTCGAGGGAGACCGGGCGAACGGAAGCTTCGCGCTCCTCACGGAACAGAGGACGGAGGCGAGGGAATGGGAGACGGAACCGGGCATGCAGGTGCTTCTCACGGAGAGAGCCAATGTGACGCTTGCGGTGGAGAGCCCCATGGCGGGAGCGGTCCTGGAGCTCACGGGTGGAGGGTTCCTGGGGAAAAAGGTACTGAAGGAGGGATTCTCGACCCCCACACTCACGATGGACGGGACGAAGCCGAGCGGAACGTATGAAGTGCAGCTTCTGGATCGGCCGAATGGGGCGATTTTGGCAAGAGCAAAACTCAACTGGGATCACGAAGGAAAGAAGCTCACTGCGAGTGAGCCGCTTCAGGCGTTCGTCCCGAAGGCGCACGTGAGCGCACGAGGAGCGATGAGGAGCACCGATCCACTCGATTCGACTCGTGGTTTCCAAGCGGTGTTCGGAGCGCTCAGCGAAGAGGTGGCGCAGGTGATGGCGGTGGATCAGGCAATCGAGACACAGCAGAAGATGGCGCAGGCGGGAGGTGCGGCGGTGATCGCGAGCAGGACGCTGGATGGTGCGCAGGCGGATGTGATCGTGAACACGCAGAGAGGGAATCTGATGGCGCTCGCGGGGCAGGCGGATGAGAGGTTCCAGTTCTCACTTGATCCCGACAAGCTGTGGGTGAAGTTTTTGGAAGTGTTGCAGGGTTGGAGGGAGGAGAACAAGGCTCAGACGATGGAGAGGATGCGCATCCCCGAGCGGGAGTTCTACTACATCCGCGGGGCGGAGTTCGATTATTACAGGAAGTACCTCGATGGATTTAATGAGGCCGTAGGGAGAATGCTGGAGGCTGGGATGAATGCGATTTTGACTGCACGTGCAGGTGGAGACGCGGCCCCGCACCTGAAGCAACTGGACGCTCTTCCCGCGGAATATGGAGTGGTGATGGACAGGTTCTCGCTCCTCAGAATTAAGCTTCCGGATCGCTGGGTGATCCTGGAGGCGGCGGAGGCGATACTGGAGAGGAAGGCAGGAGAGCTCATCACGCAGCAGAGAGCGGCAGAGGCGAGGGTTCAGGGGGAGGAAAAGAAGTTCAACAATCCGGGGAATGCGTTCGCGGGGAACGGGCCGGGGAGCAACCCTCTGCAGGTGATCGGCGCGGCGAGGCAGAGCTTCATCGATCAACTGAAGGCGAAATATGCGGTCGAGCCGATGTATGGCTTAGACGGGAAGACAATTATCGGGTACGGAGGAGTGCTGGGGACGACGGTGGCGAAGGCGGGGACGCTGGATGCGGGAACAGTGGGAGGGGTGAGCGTTCAGGAAGCGGCAGAACTACAACTAGGTCCGAATACCGATCTAGGTTCTTTAGTTAATGTCAGATATCCCTCCATGGAAATGACAGAAGAAGAGGAGGCGATCGATACTTCGAAACCGCTCGTCGTTATTTTTCTTGGATCAACTCAAAAGAAAAATATTGTTGATGAATCTTGGGTCGAGTCTGCTCTCCAAAACAAAGATTTGCCAACTGGTCCTAACCCAAATACTCCTGGTCTAAATGCTCTAGCGCTCAAATTGAGAAAAGAGGGATACCAAGTGGTCGTGTTTGAGTCAGGAGACAACATATCCTCTTATATTTCACAGCCTGGGGAAGTCCACGTAAATTATGATCCAATGTTCGCGTATGCGAAGAAGTGGATCCTCAGCAAATATTCAAACGCACAGCATGCAGCAGGAATTCTATATGTTGGCTATAGCTGGGGTGGTGGGGAAGTATTCGAAATGACAACAATGCATGAGCAGGAGCTTAAAAATGTGCCTCTGTTGGGGGCAGCATATGTCGACGCAATCATTCCAAGGAACCTCAATGGAGGACAGGAACAATTGGCGGGGCCGATTGGCGCCCCTTTTGTTTTTAACGTATACGAAACCAATTCTCCCGTTCCTCATGGAGCACCCATATTATTCAAGGATCCACACGTGCAGTACTTTGAACAACACTATCCTACTGATACCCATGGTACGATTGATAACAACAAAGTTGTTCTCGACGATCTTGAGGCATTTGTGAGGCTTGGTCTCAATACAGCAAAGTAGCATGCAGAAAATTATCCACCTCTGGCGCTCCACAAATTCTCCGACAAAAACTGAGAAGCTCTGTGGAGGATTGTTCGGCATCATGATCATTCTTCCGCTGATACTCCCTTGCATATTCCAGAAATTCAGCGAGCAACTTTTGCATCTTCCGCCACTGTTCACAGTTGTCCATGCGATTATCTATGGCTTAGTTTTTATAAGTATCACAGTGAACTTTCCACTCTTAGTCTTACTTTCTCTGTTTGGACAGATCGCGATAATTGTAGTCATTTTTCTATGGTCATTCTTGTTCAAGTTTTGGATCGTTTTGCTGAAGAGCACCGACTGGGAAATTGGAATCTGGGTAGGACTGTATGTTGTTGTCGGACTAGTAGTTAGTTATTTGTTTACCCCTCTCGCATTTCTTGAATGCTTCTAGAACTGACATGACTTTAGCGAATGCAAAATCTGGGATCAAGATCAGGAACCCTCAGAAGAATGCCTAAGCAAGCGCTCTCCCTCTGGCTCGTCACAGTGACCGTGGATGGACTCGGAGAAGAGACGGCACAGGCGGATGAGAGGTTCCAGTTCTCACTTGATCCCGACAAGCTGTGGGTGAAGTTTTTGGAAGTGTTGCAGGGTTGGAGGGAGGAGAACAAGGCTCAGACGATGAAGCAGATGAATCTGTCGGGGGACAATTTCTACTACTACCGGGGGGCGGAGTTCGATAGCTACAGGAAGTTCATCGATGGATTTAACGAAGCCGTGGGGAGGATGCTGGAGGCGGGGACGAACGCGATCCTCACTGCACGGGCAGGAGGAGATGCAGCCCCGCACTTGAAGCAGCTGGATGCTCTTCCCGCGGAGTATGGAGTGATAATGGACAGGCTCTCGCTCCTCAGGATCAAGCTCCCGGACCGCTGGGTGATCCTGGAGGCGGGGGAGGCGATCTTGGAGAGGAAGGCAGGAGAGCTCACAGCGCAGCAGAGAGCGGCGGAGGCGAGAATTCATGGGCAGGAGAAGAAGTTCAATAATCCGGGGAATGCGTTCGCGGGGAATGGGAAAGCAAGCAGCCCCACGCAGGTGATTAGTGCTGCGAGGGAGGCGTTCCTGGACAGACTTCGTGCTTCACAGAGCGGGCTGTTGTTGTACGCCGCGGACGGGGTAACGGTGATCGGCATGGGAGGGAAGCAGTTCTCAACTACCGCAGACACGGGGACACTGCACGGAAGCGCCGGAACCGGTGTGATCGTCGCATCCCTCGGAGGGATCGAGGGTCTTAGGATCCAGTCGGCGATCGACAGTCATAATCTCCAAGTCATCAATGGAGAATGGCCGAACACTGAAACAGTTCATCCGCTGGCCAACGGCGCAGCCACGATCTCGTTCGAGCTGAAAGAGGCATCGATGGTCAATTTCTGGGTGAATACGGAGGAACTCGGGACGCTCAGGGCGCCGTTGTCGCAAGCGCTGATAGAGCCGGACGTGTCGCTTGCGCTAGCCGGAACGGGCTTAAGTGGAGAGTACATCTCCAACAAGCCGGGGGAACCCGGAGCGGGAGAGTCGGTGAGCTCTGTGTTGCCTGCAGGCATATATACGCTCGTCCTCCGTGACAGGACGGACTATCGGGGCGCTTCCGGTTCGCTCCACCTCCCGGAGATCGGGGTCGGCATCAACATCAAGCCCTACATGACGCAGAAAATCGAAGGCCAGATCAGTATTCCTGAGAGAGGAGTGACGATGCCCGTGAGCATGGGGGTGGCGGAGTTTGAAAATGGCGTGAGGCTCAAGAATCCCAAGAATGCTCTCGATCCCCTCAAGCCCGTGTGGGTCATCTTCCACGGTATGGACAGCAGTGATCAATCGGATGCAATCGTTGATGTGGCAAAAGCACTGCAGGCTTATGATGGCATGCAAGTAGTAACGGTGAATTGGGAGAAGGCGGCAAAAGACGGCATTATTACACAAGATGCTCGTTGGACACCGGCGGTAGGACAGTGGGTTGCGCGTCAGCTTATCGCTGCGGGATTACCTCCTGCATTGATCAACTCTGCGGGTTGGAGTCATGGCTCGTACGATGCCTACTACATGGCTGAAGAGATCGACAGAATAACAGAGGGAAAGCAACAGATGAATGCTCTGGTGGCACTTGATCCAGCCGGTAACTGGCCGCTCCTTTCCGGTTTTGAGCACAAGAACATTGATTTCAAGAAGTTCTCGAGAAATTCGATTGCAATGGAAGGAAGCTGGATAGCCGGTTCAAACGCCCTTGCAGCAACCGCAGATATCTCATTCAAAATCAATCCGATCGATACGCTTCCCGGTCAAGTTGTGACCACTCACAGTCTTCCAGTCACCGCATTCGCCGCAATCCTTGAGCACGAGCGAACCTGCCCAGGCTCTTTCTCCAATTACATCTCGCTTCAAAATATCATGGACCCGATGAAACGAAAGATGGATTATCAGGAGAATGCATATGAAAGCGCGTTCGAATTCACCATCGATGTTGGGCATGTAACCAAAGAGAAAATCGGTGGTGATGGAACCTACCCATATGCGAATCCGATAAACTTGCGGCGCAAGTTACCTGATGGGAAAGAGGAAATTATTCCTATAAATTGTCTTGCATAACTTGTTTGTTGCTTGAATTTTCATAATCATCAGAACCATGCAATCGCCACTACGTTCCGTTATCATCACAGTCCTGGCTCTCATAATTGCTGTTGTCCTGCTCCCTTGGATCATGCGCGGAATCGGATACTACGTAGATAATCCCGGGTGGGAGGTCGGAGAGATTGCTGCGGAACGAAAAGACCCTCAACTCTGTAAAAAAATTATAGTATTCTCGCACATTTTTGGTCCAACCAGCGCGGCGCGGCGCGGTGAGTGTCTCTATAGGTATGCATCTCTCACTCAGGATCCCTCCGCCTGCGTGCTGCTGCTGCCGAATGAGTATGGGCTGGCTTGCTTAAGCACTGTGGGGGGAGAGATTCTTGACCCGTGGCCATGTGTAAAGGCTGACGGGACAACGTGGGTGATCTGCGATGGAGAAGGGAGCGAAGGATACATAAAAGTGAACAATCCTTCGGTGGATGATTGTGGCATCTATCAGCGGAAAGACCTGCGCGAATGGTGCATGACAGAGCGCACCACGTATCTTCCGGGAATCCACGAATGCGATGGCATCGTTTTCCCAGCAACAAAGGATCGTTGCGAGATACGATTTGCTTTTAAGCAGAAGAAACCGGAATTATGCGACTTGGTACAGCAAGATAACCGGAAGCAGTACTGTCAGATCCTCATTAACACCTGGCTCAAGTACCCAAACCTCCGCGGTTCGTTCTACTTTGGAAAACCGGTGCCGATGGATTCGGCGTTGAGTACAACATCCAGTTCGTAAACTGTTCCCCTCAGCTATTTCTGCTCCCACCATCCCAATGCAACAATCAAACCCCTCCTACGAACATTCACAGGCATCTCGGTCTTTGGATCGCTGTAGCGGGTATCTCACCCCGATGCGAAAGACAGGAGCTTTTTTCTTCGCCCTGATGGTTCTCTCGCCCTTGCAAGTGTCAGCATCTTTTTCGGATGTGATTGATACACATGAGAATGCTGAAGCGATTCAGTATGTACAAAGTAAGAACATCGTGAGTGGATATCCGGATGGTACATTTAAGCCTGGCCAAGAGGTCAATCGAGCTGAACTCGCAAAAATATTGGTTGAAGCTACGTTCCCGAATGCAGCTGTCGGAGAGAGTTGTTTCCCCGACGTCCGAAGAGAATGGTTTGCACCATACGTATGTTTCGCTCAGGAAAAGGGTCTCGTCAGTGGTTATCCCGATGGTACTTTCAAACCCGCACAACCGGTGTCGTTCGTTGAAGCAGCAAAGATGATCTCGAATGCTTTCAAGGTCGGTTTCTCAGTTGAGCAGCAACCATGGTTCAAGCCATACGTCACGCATCTTGAGGAACTTAATGCAATTCCTCTTACAATTGATACCTTCGACAAACACATCACGCGTGGAGAGATGACAGAGATGATCTATCGCATCCATGCTGACGTTCGCGAAAAGCCGTCGCAGACCTATGTCCAACTCGCAGTTAAGCAAGGCAATGGTTCGTTTGAGCAAGATCCGCAAAAGGAAGTATGCCAATCTGCTCCTGAAGGCGAAAGTTGCAGCAAGGTACTTTTTCTCCTCCCTCGTCCTCTCAAGGACTACAGAACAGATGGTGCGGATACTTTGCAGCTCCTTACTGATGCGGAATATCAGCAATCAGTATTTTTCATCGGCAACCGCTTTCAGGATAAACATTTGTTCATTAATGGAAGATACGAAGGGAAATTCGACCGTTTCGGAGCTGCTCCCGCAAGCGAACTCGGCGGAGGATCTCTCGTAATATTCGGATCAGGAGATAACCTCTTTCGATCAAATCGATGGAATGAGATCACACTGAGTGAAAGTGTGAAAAATCAGATTACTGAATCTATTGCCCATCATATTTGGCGACGTCAGGGCATCAACAATATCGAGGATGCGATTGACAAGTGGAAAGAGGACGAATGGGCTTTTGAGAAGAGCCTCCAGGTTCTTCTCGGCAAATCCGATGAACAAGTTCAGAAATCTTTAGATCGTTCGCTAGAGCGCCTCTACCCAGCTAAAGCAAAACTTCTTGTGAACAAAATGCAGAAACAACAATTGCTTTCTCTTACGGAGCTATTTCATCTCCTTTTTTACAGAGCTACGGGGGAAACCCCTTCCTTTAGAAATATTTTTATTTCCAGTGTGTTCAATGTCGATCCTCATCGTTCTCTGATCTTTCTTTCATTTAATCCAATGTCTTCACAAGTATCTTCCTCGTCAATCGCGCTTGATATTTCGGATGGAAAATTAGAGGGGATATATAACCCCTATGTGCCATATGGTAATGACCAACCTATCGTGTACGATCCATCTTCAAAAACTCTCGCCTTCCGCGCAATCAATCCATCAGTGTCGAAATCTGTAGGAAGTTATATTCTGAGCGAAAAGAGTGTCTGGGTGAACGGCAAACTGAATGGATCCTACAATTTGGGGCTGTCTTTTCCTCGCCTGTCAGCACAAGGAGAACTTATGTACATTGGTGTTTCAGTGAGGGAAGATGGAAAAAATTTCCAGTATCTCTGTTCTGCAATCGTAGGAAATAAAACGTACGATCTCCCCTGCAATGACCGCCTTTTCTCCGCGCTTGTCGCGAATACGACTTCATTCCGCTTCCCCCGTGTCAGTCCTGATGGGAAGACTGTCGTGTACCCCGAACTTGTAAAAGCGAGTGAAGCGAAAGAGGACTGGCTGTATCCAGAGAAAATTTTTACGTCACGGCTTGTTGTGAACGGAAACCTTCAAGAAGCACATCCATGGATTGATATCCCCTATTTTACCAACAAGGGACTTGCGATTGTCACTCACTCAGAACAAGGGGATAACTTTGTAGAGTGGAACGGCAAGCACATCGGCCCATTCAGCAGTCTCCTCCCGAGCATGGCAAGCTCTACAGACTTCCGCGGATATTCAACACTGTTTATTTCTGTCCACGGCGATCCCGGCGACAAAGATTTACCCGATGAGGTGATCGTGAGCCCTGACGGAATGAATATCGCATTTAGTGGCTACCGTGCTGGTTCTGGATGGACAGTCTTCAAGAACATGGAACCAGTACAGACTTATGACCATGTGCAACATTTGACCTTTAGTCCGGACAGCAAACATCTTGCCTATGCAGGGATTTCGATTGATAGGAGCAAGCCGGAACCGGGGGTCCAGGTCGGCGAGTATCGCCTCATTCAATTGCCTTTTGAGCGCACTGCAAGTGCGGAAGTGATCGAAGACAATCGTGTGATTAGCCGACACGATAAAGTGATGTGGATGGGATATTCACCGAAAGATTCCTCCTTGTTATACGTCGCGAGAGACAAGGAAAAATATCAGGTCTTTCGTAACGGAAAGCCTATCAGCGATACGTTTGACGCGTTGGTAATGGATCCCAAGTTCTCCAGTAACGGCGTCCTCGAATTGGGTGCAGTCAAAGGCCAAAGAGTATTTGTCTGGCGGTACAACTGACAGGGAATGGGAATACATGATTGCCATCCTCTCTCCAATCAACGTTGTGTCCATGAACTAAACAGCCTTCCCCTTCGTCCCCTCCTCCCCCTTCATCATTGGCATGAACCACAGAGCAACCTCCTTCACCATCAGCCGTCGCCAAGGCTATGGCCGACAAGAGGCTTCGGAGGTCAGGAGCTCTGGACTCCTATTTTCGGAGCAGAACTCCGCTTAATCAGACCATAGCCTTCGCGAGCAGTTCTCCTGCATCCAAGCTCCTCGTCGACCGACCTGTCCGCCGTAGCCCAAAGGGCGAAGGTGGAAGCTACCGCAGGAGCGAAGGCTGATTGATCAGCGGAAGTTCCACGAAGAATGTCGTCCCCTTGCCCTCGGTGCTCTCGAAGCGGATGGAGCCGCCCTGAGCCTCCACGGCACCCTTGGCGACGAAGAGGCCGAAGCCGTTGCCATCGGTTTTCCTCACATTGCTTGCGCGGAAAAGCTTCTCGAACATACGGCCCTGATCGGCCTTCGGTATGCCGCAGCCTGTATCGCGCACCGTATACCGAAGCATCTTCCCCTGCACCGCGACCTTCAGCTCCACTTCACCCCCTTCCGGCGTGTACTTCACGGCGTTCGTGAGCAGGTTCTCGACTGTCATGCGCATGAGGCGCTTATCGAGCATGGCCGTCGGCAGCTCTTTCGGCAGTGATTTGACGAATTTGACCTTCTTCTCCGCCGCCTTCGGCTCGACGATCGCGAGGATCTCAGCGAAGAATCCACCGAGGTTCATGTCCGTCCGGTCCACCTTCATCTTCCCGAGCTGCAGGCGCGATACGTCGAGGATCATGCTTACCAAGTCCGAAAGATTCGTCGTGACTAACTGCATGGTCTTGAGCTGATTCTGCTGCTCTTCCGTTAACTTACCGATGTCTCCATCGAGGAACATCTCGATGTACCACTTCACGGACGTCACCGGCGTCCCCAGCTGGTGCGCTACGATGCCTATGAGCTCGTCCTTCTGACGGTCGAGTTCTTTAAGGAGTTCTACTCTGTTATTCCAGATTCTAATGAGGGAGATGCTTTCGGCAGCAAGCATTAGTAGAAGCAGGACGCTCAATAATACGAAAGGTATCATTAAGATTCGGACGTTTTTGTAGTAATCACTAACTTCGACATCCATACCCACAATCGCTAATGCCTTCCCCTTCTGATCTTTAATTGGAGCGTAGCCAGAGAGATAGAGTCCCCACTCATCACCAATAGGATTTTCGTCCGCAGCAGCATGAACAAAACCTTCTTTCATCATGGGAATGTCAGAAATGTCATATTCTTCCCCAGGATCTGGAGGGATCTCTTCTTCATCAATTACTCCATTATTATTCCAATCAATCGGCTTAAGCATATCTGCGTCAGCCACAAAAGTCAGTTTGTTTGGGTCATCCGTTTTTCTCAAAATATAAATAAATTTTGCATCAGGATTTTGTTCGCGAATGTTAAGCAATTTTTTTGTAACTGACCGGAATTCTGAGGTATTTAAATCCTCTGGTCCCCAAATTTTATTCAGTTCATTTTGATCGAAGAGAATTGCTGCAGTTGCTGCAACAGAGGATATCTTCTCCCTAAGCCTCATTCTAAAAACGTCCTCTGACTGCCGATATAGGACATAGATCACGCTAACCGTTACTAATGCCGTGAGCACCAGCGGTATATAACTAAGCACATCGCGTTTTCTATTTTTGTTTCTTTGAAACACATATATATTTTACGCCTAATCAATCGAAGTTACAACTCAGCATCTACTTCACCAGATGTTTGTTTCGCTTCTTATTAGTTAAACTAAAAATATGAGCACAAAGGAATATTGGGGCAACACAGATACAGTCTTTCAATGTCTCGTGGATACCAAGCGTCTGAGAATTTTCAAAAATGCAATTTTTGATGCTGTCAAAAAAAACAGCGTTGTCGTCGATTTGGGATCGGGATCAGGAATTTTGTCTTTATTCGCTCTTAGGGCGGGAGCAAAAAAGGTTTATGCGGTTGAACTTGATCCGATACTCTGCGGTTGCATAGAAAAAACGAAAAAAATCCGTGGAATCGGATCGAGACTAACAGTAATTAATGCTGATGCTCGACACATGAAACTTCCCGAGAAAGTGGACGTTGTTATTTGCGAAATGATTGCAACAGGAATGTTCGATGAGGCACAAATCCCTGTCATAAATAACATTAAGAGATTTTGTTCAGTGACTACGCTTTTTTTGCCTCAGGCAATGAGAAACTATGCCAGCCTAGTCAACTATGATAACAGTTACTCCGGCGAAACGTTGAATGTTATTGCTTATGATTACTATGAGAATAGCAAACGAAGAGCAACATCTCTTACTCAAACCAAAGAGTTTTCTTACATAGATTTTATTAAGCCACAAACAGGTACCATCAAGATCGAGATTCCGCTGAACGTTAAACGAAATGGAACCATTAACGGCTTAAGGATTTCGAGCTATGCGGACTTTCCAAATCACACTCGTCTGGGCAACACTTTTGCTTTTTGCATGCCTCTAATTCTTCCTTTGGGTCCACTCAAGGTAACAAAAGGAGAGTCTTACAATGTAAAATTTGAGTATAAGTTGTGCAAGGGGCTTCAGCATGTTAATTACGTTGTTTCAAAACTCTAGAACCCAAAGGGGCTTGCGTGAACCGAATAGCAATTAACCTGTTTGAAATATTTTCAAAACCCCACCATTTTATAAAACGCCCGTTTGTAAAGAATTTTCATATCTACATCAAGCCCGACTAGAGCAATCGATTTCCCATTCTCGAAAATAGGTGCTGCGCCGGTAACAAATGTCCCCCATTGGTCACTAAACGGCTTGTCATTAAAAAACGGCCCTTTCATGGCCTCTCCTAACGGTTCACCAGAAGCCAATTCATATTGAAAACCTGGCCAAACACCTTCATCTGCTTGGGTAAGTTCTTTGCTTTTATCGTAATAGCCAATCCAAAAATTCGGCAGATTGTAATTCGCATCTGCATCAGCAACAAACTCAAGCATATTTGGCTTGTCTGTAGGTCTCATTATGTATGCCCACGTGATTTCCGAATTCTTATCCCTGATCTCATTGAGCTTCCGGAATACCCTCTGGTACGCCTCCGTCTTCATGTCTTTCGCCCAATGTAATTGGTTGAGATCGAGGGGATCGAATTGTGAAGCTGCCGTAACGGCGATGGACATCAATCTTTGGCCGGTTTCCTCGATGACGATATTGAGTGTGTAGCGGTAGAGGCCGTAGAGAATTCCTGCAAGGATGAGGAAGACGAAAAGACTCCCGATGAGCACCCGCTTCAGGTTCATGGCACGCAGCATCTCCTGCATGAGTGACTTGTTTATCGCGGCGAAGCGCACAAGTACGAAAAGGAGAAAGAGTCCGACGAAAGCGAAGAGCGACGAGAATGACTGCGCCGTAAGTTCATCGATACGGCTTGCCAGAAAATCCACACCAAAAAGAGCTATTGTGTTGCCATTTGGATCTTTTATCGGTGCTGTTCCTGAGAAAAAAGTACCCCATTGATCAGTCCAGGGTTCTTTATCTGCAACTGGATGATCAATAACTTCGAATCTATCAACCCAACCCGAGACATCATATAACTGCCCAGGAAGACTTAACTCTTCTTCAGCATCTATCCGACCGTTTTTGTTCTCGTCTTTTGGTTGATAGGGATTCAGAGCATCGGCATCGGCGACGAAAGCGAGTTTTTCAGGATTCGGAGTTTCTCTATAGATATATGCATATCGGACACCCTCATTATTTCTTCGTATCAAATTCAGCGTAGCGACCAGTTTCGCGTATTCGGCTTTATGCATATCCGCCGGAGTGTGGACCGCTTCGATATCCTTGGGGTCGAACTGCAGTGCGCCGGTGGCCGCGATGGAGATGGCTTTGTCGCGTATGCGCTGTAGATTGTATTCACGCGCGTTGCGGTAGAGACCGAAGGTAATGGCTCCGGCAATAAGAGCGAAGATGGCGAACGCTGCGATGCTCTTCTTGCTCAGAATGAACTCGCGGAAGTGAGAGAGGACCCTGGTCTTCACCGGGACAATCGTCGGAATGGGCGGGAACTGCACGTGGAGCGGATGTACTTCACCGCGCTCCTCGGCGAGTTTCCTGGCCCAGAGAGACTCGAATGCGGCTCTCTCGGCCTCGGCCAGCTCCGGGTAGCGTAGGAAGCAGGCGGTCTGGTCGGTGAAGTTTATGCAGGCGACGGTACCGTCTACGATCGTTTTCTCGAACGAAATGGGGCATTCGGACTCGGGGACGAGGAGGGTTCTGCGGTACTCGAAGGGATCTCTGGACTGGAAGCGGCGGGAGAGAGTCGTATCCGGCGCGATGATGCGCTGGAAAATCTTTCGGTACTGGCGTTTGCGGAAGTAATCCACCTTGAATGCGCGAAGCGGGTCGTCCTCGGCTCTATACAGGACCGGGGTGACGGTGAGGAGCTCTTCGCCGGATTCCAGAAGCTTCATATAGGCTTTCTGGATCCCTTCAAGTCCCTTGAAATGCTCCATGTCCGGCCTGTTCCTGTCCATCTTGAGCGAATGGACGAAGGAGGAGAAATCGTGATGGCGGCGGTCGAGAGTCTCATGGCGGCTTTTGATGTCCTTCTCCATCCAGCCGACGATCGCGTCGAGGGAGTGTATGGAGTAGTGAGGCTGGCCGTTGATGAATTCGCGTTTGGCGATGCCCTTGGTGAGGAGCTTCTTCATCGCCTGATCCAGCACACCGGTAGATTTGCCGGTCTTGAACGCGAGCTCTCTGAGCGTGAGTGCGTCCTCTTCGACGAGTTTCTTCAGTGCCTGTATCTCCGTCTGCGCAAACCCCGCTTCCTTGAGGGCGGACTCGATGCCGATGGGGAGGAGGGTGGACATGGGGAAAGGTGCGGATTCAACGAGTGGATGCGCGCTTCTCTCTGCGCAAAAAGCCGATTGCTTCTCTCAGTGTCACAGGATTGAAGGCGGCAAGACGCATAAGGATGAAGAGAAGGAAGAAACCGAGGAAATAGTAAATGGGAATGAACGTTTGGCGAGTGAGATTATGTAATTCTTGAATGCCGACATCGACAAACAGAGCTGCCACTGCTTTCCCCTGGGAATCGAAAATCGGAGCCGACGAATCGAAATACTCGCCCCATTCATCCCGAATAAGATCTGAAGTCGGTTTTTTCAACCTTTCCTCCAGAAGCGGGTCTGCATGCGGATATTTCTGTCCAGGCATAGTCAATTGCTCCCATTCTTCAATAATTCCATCACCATTCAAGTCTATATCCGGCGTGCCGTAATCAGTATCCGCAACCACTTCCCATGCGGGATTCACCATGCCGGTTGGCCGATCGATGTAGACGAACTTGATGTTCTCATTCCTCGATTTGATGAGCCGCAGATGTTCCACGAGTTTCATGAATTCCGGTTTCGTGATGTCTTCCACCGTGTGCAGTTGATCTAAGTCCCGGGCATCGAATTCCAGCGCGGCGGTAGCGGCAATCGCCATGGATCGCTCGCGAATCCGTTCCATGTTGAGCAGGATATTACGCCGGTATAGGCCGTAGGTGATCCCGCCCGCCAGCACCGCGCAGACGACGAACAGCGCCACAGAGCGACGGCTCAGCATGAACTCCCGGAGCGAGGAGAGTGCGCGCGTGCCAAGCGGGATGTCCGGTGCGACGGTTGGCCGTGCGGCTGAGGGTGGCAGGGAATTTGCGAGTCCTTCTGCGCGGCGCCAGAACGTCTCGAACGCCGCGCGCTCGGCGGCGGCAAGCTCCGGGAAGCGGAGGAAACACGCGCGGTTGGCACCGGGGTTGAAACACGCGACTGTGTCCCCGGCAATGATCTTCTCGAAAGTGATCGGAAAAACATCCTCCTCGATGAGCTGGGTTTTGCGATACTCGAAAGGATCGCGGGACTGTATGCGCCGGCCGAGAGGCGTATTTGGCACCAGTGCTCGCGTAAAGATGCCGCGCCGGTGGCGCTCACGGAAGTACTGCACATGAAAAGCGTGGAGCGGATCATCCTCATCGCGCTTCATGGCCGGCCGGTAATGCAGGAATTCCCGTTTCCCCTCTTCGGCGAAGCTCTGAGTTTTCAACAGCGCCAGAAGCTGCACATAAGCCTTCCTGATCCCATTCTCCCCCTCGAAGTACTCCATGTCCGGACGGCTGCGATCCATCTTCAGCGACGTGATGAACGATTCGAAGTCGTGATGCCGACGGTCCAGCGTTTCATGGCGGGACCGGATATCCTCCTTCATCCATCGGACGATGGCGTCGAGGGAGTGGATGGAGTAATGAGGCTGGCCGTTGATAACCTCGCGCTTGGCGATGCCCTTGGTGAGGAGCTTCTTCATCGCCTGATCCAGCACGCCGGTTGATTTGCCCGTTTTTGTTGCGAGTTCGCGCAGCGTGAGTGCGTCCTCTTCGACGAGCTTCTTTAAGGCCTGTATCTCCGTCGGAGCAAACCCCGCCTCTTTGAGGGCGGATTCGATGCCGATGGGGAGGATGTGGCTCATGGTGAGCGAGCTCAAGCGGAGAACGGCGGCTTTGTCGCCGGGACAAACTCGCACTCTACACTACTTTTTATGCATGTCAATATGTTTCTTTCATACGTCAACCCGAAGGCACCGACCTCACCCCTAGCCCCTCTCCAACCGTCCTCACCCCTAACCCCTCTCCACTGCGGTGGAGAGGGGAAATGTTTTGTATGTTTTTTATTTGAAAAGAACAATAAACAGAAACAGCCCCCTTCTCCATCGCAATGGAGAAGGGTTGGGGATGAGGACGGAGGAGGAGATGCCCCATCCCCATCCATAACCCTATCCCCCTGTTCCATGCCCCCATGGAACCTCTTTCACCGCTTCCCTGAGCCAGGGAACGATGGTGATGCCTTTTTAATGGTCAGAGAGCCCTCCCCTGTCCTCCGAAGTCAGCGTGCAATGGTGGCGATTTTCCCCCACCCCCATGACACGCAGACAGAGCGAACTTGCGGACAGAGTAGAGACTGATATCCCGAGGTCGGGACAAAGGCGGGAACATACGGCCAGGCATCCCTCTGTTTCGGGCGTCCGCGGACATACGAGGCTCCGGTTCGAGCACTTGGGCATGGAAACACTGGAGCCGAGGGTCATGATGGCGGGGAATGATTACACCTCACTCGATGCACTCGTTGCGAGTGAGCGCGTGGAAGGAGCTCCCCTGCTCAAGCTCGATACGAAGGAGTGGATTTACGCCTCAGCTCTGAGTGCGGATGGCGGAATGTTGGTGACGGGAGGGAGACCTTCTACGCTGTACGCGTACAGGACGGAGGATCTGGCGAAGGGGGACTTAAGGCCCGTGTTGGCGCTCAAGAACACGGGGAATTCGTACGTGCAGTCGCTCGCCGTGTCTCCGGACGGGAAGATCATCGTGTCCGGAGGAAACGGCCAGAAGATCGTTGCAGTGGACACAGCAAGCGGGCAGGTGCTCTGGGAGAAGAATAATTTAGCGGGAAATGTGAACAGGATGGATTTCTTAGGCAGTGAGACGGTTTTGGCGCAGGTGGATTACGGTGCGATCCAGCGGGTGAATGTGAGAACGGGGGCGATGAGCACGGCCTTTCCGGAGGTGGGAGATGCCGTGTGGCTCTTTGATTCGGATCAGAAAGGGGAGACGGTGGTTGGAGGGAAGAAGCCAGGGCTCTACAAGAGTCAGACAGGAGAGAAGATACGTGATTTTCAGGGGATTCCGGCGGGACTTGGAGATGTCTCGATCTCACCGGATGGGAGCAGGGTGGGACTTGGGGGAACGGACGGGACGTTGGTGATTTTGGAGAGCGGGACGGGGAAAGAGATCGCCAGAGGAAATGCGGGGAGATGGGTGGGAAAGATGAAGTTCCTCACGGAGAACATCGTGGTGACGATCTCATCCGAGGGGCTCGTGATGCGGACGATCGAGGGGAATCAGCTGGTCTCGAGCAGGGTGCTGGCTACGGGTGGAGACATCGGTTCCATCGCGTTCGATCCGAATAGGCCGGAGGTGCTCGTTGTGACGAACGGAACGAAGCTCGAAGTGCACAAGACAGGGCTAAAGAGGCCGGCGCCTGTGGTGACCGCGAAGTCTCCCTCCGCTGCTCCAGCGGAAAAGCCTGCGGCGGCGCCACAGTCGCTCGAGAACGACGTGGCAGCGGCGCCGGAAGTCAAGGCGGAAGCGGCTCCGGTGAATGCAAAAGCTGTGGATGCGGCGATCACCGCATTGGAGGGAGAGACTGCATTTCAGGCGGAGGGGGTGCTCTCCAGAAGGACTCTTGAGGGATTGGATGGGAATGAGGAATTGAAGAAGCGCGGGAAGGCGTGGCTCACTACGGGGCCGGATCCGGACACCGGGAGGAAGACGGAGATCCGCATCACCTCGCCGTACGACCAATCGTTCCTCCTCACCCCACTGGGCGTCATCAAGCTCGATCATCCCGGCGGAGTACAAGACAAAGTGGGATTCGGGAGAATCCTGAATGACGGCGCGATCGTGAATTGGTCTCTGGCTGCCCATCCCAGACTCGAGTTCGTGTTGTATGCGGATGAGGGGAGGACGGTGATGCTGGATCGTCTGGTGTATGAGGGAGACAGGGCGAACGGAAGCTTCGCGCTTCTCTCGGAGCAGAGGACGGAGGCGAGAGAATGGGAGACGGAGCCAAGCATGCAGGTACTTTTGACAGAGAGAGCCAATGTGACGCTTGCGGTGGAGAGCCCCATGGCAGGAGCGATTCTGGAGCTCACGGGTGGAGGGTTCATGGGGAAGAAGGTGCTGAAGGAGGGATTCTCGACCCCGACACTCACGATGGACGGGACGAAGCCGAGCGGAACGTATGAGGTACAGCTTCTGGATCGGCCGAACGGGACGATTCTCCAGAGGGTTAGGGTCGTGTGGGACAAGGAGGGGAAGAAACTGAGTGTCTCAGAGCCGCTTCAGGCGTTCGTACCGAAGGCGCACGTGAGCGCACGAGGGGCGATGAGGAGCACTGATCCACTCGATTCGACTCGTGGTTTCCAAGCGGTGTTCGGAGCGCTCAGCGAAGAGGTGGCGCAGGTGATGGCGGTGGATCAGGCAGTCGAGGTGCAGCAGCAGATGTCGCAGGCGGGAGGTGTGGCGGTGATCGCGAGCGGGGTACTGGACGGCGCGCAGGGGGATGCGATAAAGAACACGCAGAGAGGGAATCTGATGGCGCTCGCGGGGCAGGCGGATGAGAGGTTCCAGTTCTCACTCGATCCCGACAAGTTGTGGGTGAAGTTTCTGGAAGTGTTGCAGGGTTGGAGGGAGGAGAACAAGGCACAGACGATGGAGAGGATGCGCATCCCAGAGCGGGAGTTCTACTACATCCGCGGAGCGGAGTTCGATGGCTACCGGAAGTTCATCGATGGGTACAACGAAGCCGTAGGAAGGATGCTGGAGGCGGGGATGAATGCGATCCTCACTGCGAGAGCCGGGGGAGACGCGGCACCGCATTTGAAGCAGCTGGACGGCATCCCGGCGGAGTACGGAGTGGTGATGGACAGATTCTCGCTCCTCAGGACCAGGCTCCCGGATCGCTGGGTGATCCTGGAGGCGGCGGAGGCGATACTGGAGAGGAAGGCAGGAGAACTCACAGCACAGCAGAGGGCGGCGGAGTCAAGGATTCAGGGGGAAGAGAAGAAGTTCAACAATCCGGGGAACGCGTTCGCGGGGAGTGGGCCGGCGAGCGCACCGACGAATCGTGCAGCGGAGGCACTGGCAACACTTTCCCGTAATCTGGATGCTATACGCAAGAGCGAGGGGGGAATAGGAACGGTGTCGCAGAGGATCGCTGGGTATCTGAAGACGTACGGGGGAGATCTGGTGTCTTCGTTAGATGTGATTGCGAAGGCGGGGATGGTGGATGCGGGGAAGGTGGGAGGGGTAAGCATAGGAAAGAGCGGCGATGCGGATGTGAATGGAGCAATGCAGGATGCCGTCCGTGCGATCAACGAATACATATCCGCCAATGGTCCCGGTCTCCGCGTGGCATTCCTCGAGTCGTTCGCCGCCCACGGCAAGAGCGCCGGAGAGGCGGAACAAGCGTACCGATGGATCGTTGGTCATCCGGCGGAAGTGGCGTTCTACCACCTCCAGTACGCACAGGAGGGTGACTCCTTCGGGGAAACCCTGACTTCCCTATCCGGGAAAATGGCAAGCGGCCTTGTTTCTATTCGCTCCATGTCTCTCTTCGCAGCCACGGGAGAAGGAACGACTTTGATGGACAACAATCCGACGCCGTATGAATACCTGGAGCATGCAATCGATCTGAAGACGCCGGGCATCAGGATCATCGGCCATCCGGTCGCTATAGGACCAGTCGGCTCTCCCTTCTGGCACAGCTCACTGCTCCTCGTCCCGGAGCATCCGGAAAGGTTTGCGAATCTAGGACTCAAGGATGAGGCGGGGAAACCGATTTTCGTGGACGGGCAGGTGTGGGTGACGCTCGGTATCTCGGGGGAAAAGGAATTTGAATTTGATTTAGCAAATATGCATGTGGGTAAGGAGGTTTCATACTATGACCGTAAATTCGACGATCCTATTCACATGCCAAACACTTTCTTGGCAGAGATCACCGTCTCGCAGGGATTATCTGTCGACGATCTGATCGAGAAGATTATCCGGGCTGACATGCGATACAAGGACGATGCCAACTATGACATGTTCCCCGGCCTTGTTCAGTGGAAACCAACTCCCGGCTACAATTGCAATAGTTTCACGACTGCTATGCTGCTTGAGGCAGGAGTACCGCTCCCACCGATCGACAAACTGAGGATCTTCCCTGGTTACGGGGAAGTACCGTTGCCCATCCCCCCTAAGTAAACATGAAGAAGTTTCTACTGCGATGGCTCTTCGTAATTTGGTTCATTATTGCTGTGCTCTACTATCAGATTTTCCGTGGAAAAGGTGGTGAGGAAGGCGATTTTTTCATTTTCAGCGTCATCACTTTCATCCTGTATTTTCCCGCCATTGCAATCGGAGAATTGAATTGGATAATTGGGAAACTCACTTACATTGCACTTTATGTCTATGGCGGTTTATTTGCCCTCTCTCTCGACCTCCTCCGCATCCACATCAAGAAATACAAGGAATACAAGCGGATAGCGCTGCAGTCAGAGAAAGAGAAACAGACAAAGCTGTAGAGAGATGATTCGACTGTGATTTGGAACCCTCAGAAGAATGCCTAAGCAAGCGCTCTCCCTCTGGCTCGTCACAGTGACTGTGGATGGACTCGGAGAAGAGACGGCACAGGCGGATGAGAGGTTTCAGTTCTCGCTCGATCCCGACAAGTTGTGGGTGAAGTTTCTGGAAGTGTTGCCAGGTTGGAGGGAGGAGAACAAGACTCAGACGATGGAGAGGATGCGCATCCCCGAGCGGGAGTTCTACTACATCCGCGGGGCCGAGTTCGATTACTACAGGAAGTTCATTGATGGATTTAACGAGGCCGTGGGGAGGATGCTGGAGGCGGGGACGAACGCGATTTTGACTGCGAGAGCAGGAGGAGACGCGGCACCGCATTTGAAGCAGCTGGACGGCATCCCGGCGGAGTACGGAGTGGTGATGGACAGATTCTCGCTCCTCAGAACCAGGCTCCCGGATCGCTGGGTGATCCTGGAGGCGGCGGAAGCCATACTGAAAAACAGTGCAGCGGATCTCGCAGCACAGCAGAGAGCGTCGGAGGCGAGGATCAGAGGGCAGGAGGAAAAGTTCAATAATCCCAGCTCCACGTTCGCGGGAAGCGACGGGGCAAGTGCACCGAGTAACCGTGCGGCAGAGGCGCTGAAAACGATCTTCCATACTCTGGAGGTCATCAGGAATAGTGAGGGAACGGGGACGGTATCGCAGAGGATCGCTGGGTATCTGAAGGCGTATGGTGGAGATCTGGTGTCTTCGGTGGATGTGATGGTGAAGGCGGGGACACTGCACGGAAGTGCTGGAACCGGTGTGATCGTCGCATCCCTCGGAGGGATCGAGGGTCTCGGGATCCGTTCGGCAATCGATACTCATAACTTGGAAACAATCGACGGAAAATGGCCGGGGACGAAAACGGTTCATCCGCTCCATAACGGTGTATCCGCCATAACCTTTACCCTCAACGAGAAATCGATGGTCAATTTCTGGGTGGATACTGGAAACCTGGGGGTACTTACCGCGCCGCTTTCACAGGGTCGAGCTCAGCCGGACATAGCTCTTTCCATCGGCGGAACCGGACTGAATGGAACTGAATACACTTCGAATAAGGAAGGCAGGCCGGATGCCGGGGAATCCGTAAGCCTTTCTCTCCCCGCCGGTACGTATACGCTTCTGGTTCGGGATTATACGGATTACACAACGGCATCGAGGAATGCGGACGAAGTCAATGCTCTCCACCTCCCCGAGGTGAATGTCGGTATCAACATCAAGCCCTACAAGACTCAAAGAATCGAGGGAAGGATGAGCATCCCGGAAAGGGATGTGACGATGCCCGTGAGTATGGGGGTGGCGGAGTTTAGACAGAAGGAGAATGGCACTTGGGTTCGAAAAGAAGCACAAGACACACAACCCCTCAACCCCTCCAAGCCTGTGTGGGTGGTGATACACGGCAGAACAAATAGCGAGAACAGTGACAATATCGTTGATCTGACTAAAGCACTCTATGAATTTGACCAAGCGCACAAGGGAGCATATCAAGTGGTTACCGTAGATTGGGAGCTTGCAGCGAAAGACAACTCATTCTTGCCGCCGAATTTTGATCCGCTACGAGATGCAACATGGACACCGGCGGTTGGGAAATGGGTTGCCCATCAACTGGAATCGCTCGGCTTCGAAGGCAAGAACATCAACCTGATCGGCCCGAGTCATGGCGCGTACGTCAGTTACTTCGCCGCCCAGGAATTTAACCGGGCGGGCAAGGGAACCGTACACTCCATCATCGCACTCGATCCGGCAGCGAACGTGAAGTTATTCAATGGTCCGGATCCGATTGATGAGTCGAAGATCAGATTCAGCGAGGTTGCCGAAACCTCACTGGCAATCAAAGCTCAGGTGGACGAAGATCTGATACGTCAGAACATGCTCAACGCCACGGATGCCGGGGGAATGGCGTACCAAACATCTCAGCTGTTTGAATACGGAAGCGACGAGCGGGCGAAAACGGCGCACACCGCCCTGGAACTCGGGGTTCCAAAGGAGATCAGCAGAGATCGCGTGCACAGTTACCCCACCACAGCATTTGCGGCAATTATCAGGGAAAGTATCCGACAAGGAGATGCAGGGAAGATTGCCAATTCTCCTATCGGCCTTCAGCATATACTTGCGACAATCCAAGGTCTGCAAACCATGAACCCCGATCGACAGTTCGACGGCACGATTTCCGCCCGAGGCTACCGTGACGAGGTGAAGGCGGATTGGTGGAAAGCTCTACCAATATATTTGGATCTCAGAGATGGTGAAGATATTCCTCTTGTTCAGTAATACTGCTTCCCTATGCGTTTTCTCAAGCTTGTTGCAATCGCTATCCTACTCTGCTTATCAGTAGCAACGTTCTTGGTATATGTTTATCCGCGGTACTACATCCTGGATGGCAGTAGAACCGGCACCGATATTGCCGAGGAAATTATTGCAAACAAGAGAAGTCCTGCCGAATGTTCGCATGTGCTGGACTTCGATCCATTCCCTTCCCCGTCCGCTGACGAACAGAGTCGGCTGTGCGTCTATATCTACGCCAAGCTCACCCAAGACCCCAGCGCGTGCGAGCTGCTGATGCCAAGTGACTATGGGTGGTCGTGCTTGGGAGCGGTGGAGGAAAAATTGTTCTCCGGTCGCCTCTGTACTAGAAGCGGCGCGCTCGATCATCCGGTGGTCTACTGCAACCGTGAGAGCGAAGGAGAGCTGACTATTGATCGGCCGCAGATCAAGGATTGCTCTCAGTACAAACGCAAAGATCTCCGGGAGTGGTGTTATGATGCGCGCACAGAGGTGTTAGACGGGGCGCACGACTGCCAGAGAATTACGCGCGATGTTGTGCGTGACTTTTGCGAGTACAACTACGCCCTCAAGATGCGGAATCCCTCGCTCTGCAGCGCGGTGAAGGACGGGAAGCGGAGGGATTTCTGTACCACGTATGTCTCACTATCGGTGAAGTACCGCGGCTCCGACATCGCGACTCCATGAAAGTGTTCCCTAATGCGAATTCTATTTGACATATCTGTTTTCTATTCTATAATTATTTTCTATGTCCAAATCCAAATTCCCGGAGCATCTCGCGTTGGACAAGAGGGCGACCAGGGAGATTGATGCGAACGGCAATGAGCATGTATGGATCCCCTCTTCTGCTGAACAATCGCAATGGATGAGGATGAGTATCCGAGATCAAGCGGAAATCACCACTCAAAACGAGGGCGCATCGTCGCTCGCAGTGCGAATCCAAGAGTACAGAGAGTTTAAACGCACGCTCATGCAGAGATTGCTCGGCTCAGTACCAGATAACGTGGTGGATGCTCCGATTGGTAAAGACGGCGCGAAAGTTCCCCTCTCAGTACTTGGTAAATCACGGAAGGCTCTGTTGGTCTGGGCACGGCAGAATGGCCTGCGTCTCGATCCTGAAGCTGTTTCCCGACTTTTCATTAATACCATCGCACAGCAAGAACTGCTCGATGCATGGCTTGTGGAAGTAAGCGAGTCCTCCGAAGAAACACCAACAAGAGAACCTGGAAGAAGCAGACTGACCGTACCAAAAGCAGAAAGCGACGTTCAGAGGAACGTTGAGAGACCCATCCAGACGACAACAGATCAAACGCTCATGAGAATTCCTGAATTCCCTTCGAGTGGGCATAGAACCGAAGATGACGAAAGTAACAAGGAGGCAGCGAGAACTAAACGCTGGATCCAAGCATCACTCCTGCCGTTGCTGGAATCATTCGGAAAAACAGGAACTATCACCCTCGCAGAGGATATACCATTACAAGTAAGAGAAATCCTAAATGGGCTTCAGGGAAACGCATCGCCCAGTTCGGTAGCAGATTACATAAAACTATTAGACAGAATCAATTGCGAATTTACGCACACTTACGGACTCTCTATTGCTGATGAAAGTTCCGGCATCGAACACGACCGACAAAAACTTTGGGGTTGTGAGTTGAGACTCGATAATTATTTATTATCTCGCACTATCGTTCTTAACGGTGTCCGCATACGTATTGATGTCACTGAACTATTAGTACCTCGAGAAACAAACATCAGCACTTGTAATATTTTAACAGGGGTTATTAGACTAGTGAGTGAAAAACAACCATTACTCTCCCTAACAATTGCGGAAAAGGCTATTCGTGAGAATCTACCTCTGGCAGGACGAAGCCTGCCAGCACTGCGAAACGTGATTGTTGGCACAATGGTAAAAGACCTAAGGTATAAATACCACAGCGACCGAGCGGTCTTGAAAGCCGATAAAAGACAGGCTCTTTCTCACGAACTCGGACACATGCAAGCTGGTGTTCGATCAAAGGTGATTGGCTCTGATCCAACACCTGAAATCCGACATAAAACTGCTAACTATATTCTGCCAGCTTCCAGTATGTCTCAGATTAGAAGTCTGTGGGACATATCAAGTAAATCCTCAACAAAAAAAATGTCAGCTATCTATGACCTGTCCATTGATGAATTACATGCGCATATGATTGACCTCGTGGAGGAACCACGGCAGGAGGTAATGAACATGGCTATTAAATGCACAAAAGAAGCGAAAAATGAATTCGAACTTGTGTATATAATCGTTGCTCGTTGTTGTTTAGTTCTATTAGCACAAGATATGGGTTCAAGAACACCAGTCTCATTACAACAAGCATGGGAGTTACCAATTCAAAATGGAAACTGTCAAGTAATGCACACGTTAGAATGTGTAAAAATAGCACAAGAGCTTGTACAACATCCAGAAAACCAGCTACGTCTCGCGATCAAGCGTGTATTCGAGCGCGAGTTTGGCACACCGATTGACGAGCCGCCATTTGCAAAGATCGGACCGAACGGTGAGCTCATAAGTCGGCTACAAGTACCGGATGAACTCCTTGAGTGACGTACTCTCTCTTGTTGAATATGACTTTGGACCGTGCTGCCCAGCGACAGTGTCCTGGACGAAAAATCCCTACCCCTCCACCACCCCCTCCTTCATCAACCGCTTCAGGTCTTTTTCGAAAGTGACCATGCCTTCCTGTGTGCCGGTCTGGAGGACGCTGCCCAGTTCGGCGAGGCGGTGCTCGCGGATGATGTTGGCCACGGCCGGCGTGCGGACGAGGATTTCGCGGCTGGCGACACGGCCGCCGCCCTTCCGCGGGAGGAGCCGCTGCGCCACCACGGCCTTGAGCGAGAGGGAGAGCTGCATCCTGACCTGCAACTGCTGGTGCGGCGGGAAGACATCCACGATGCGATCTATGCTCTGGATGCTATTCGGCGTGTGGAGGGTGGCGAGGACTAAGTGCCCCGTTTCCGCAAGGGTGAGGGCGAGTGCGATGCTCTCGAGATCGCGCATTTCACCGACCATCACGACATCCGGGTCCTGACGAAGCACGTGCTTCAGGCCTTCCGGGAAACTGGGGAAATCCGTCCCGAGCTCGCGCTGGCGGACGATCCCCTTCTCCGGGCGGAACTGGAACTCGACGGGGTCCTCGAGCGTGATGATGTTGAGGGGGATTTCGGAGAGGAGCTGCTGGATGATGGCGGCGAGCGAGGTGGACTTCCCCGAGCCCGTGGGACCCGTGAAGAGCACCAAACCGTCGCGCTGGCGGCAGAGATCCATGACGATCTCCGGCATCTGCACGCTTTCGAGCGTCGGAATCTCCTTCGGGATCACGCGCGCCGCGAACGCCGGGGCTCCGGACGTCATGTGGCAGTTGATGCGCATGCGCGTGCCGTCCGGGAGCATGTAGGAGCAATCCAGGTCGCCGTCGGATTCGAAGCGCTTGACCTGCGCGTCCGAGAGGAACTTGCGGATCGTGGCCGTGACCTGCGCGGCCGAGAGCTTCTCTTTTCCGAGCGGCGTGAGCACGCCATCAATGCGGAGCACGGGCGGGTACCCCGTCACCACGTGGACATCCGAGGCGCCGCGCTCCACCGCCGCCGACCAGAGGTTCTGTGCGGGCATCGGATCATTTTATCACAAAATTAGGCCTAGTTGAAGGGAAAAAGAGCCACTGAGAAGCTGCAAGCGGCGAGCTGTAAGCTGTAAGTACCTGAAGCTGTCCGCTTGCCCGCCCGGACGAGTGTCCGTTCGGACGGGAAGCTTGAAGCTTTTTATATCTCCTTCGCCTTCCTCCCCATCTCCATCACCGTCTTGCAGACCTTCTCGAGCGCGGCCTCGTCAAGATCGAAGTCGAACCCTTCCTCCAGCCAGTTGCTGAGGACCTGCGCTTCGCGCTCCTTGTCCGGCTCGTCCTCATCGAGCTGGGTCATGATGTGCTTCACGAGCAAGGTGCGCCGGGAGAGGAGCTCCACCAGCTGGCGGTCCACTGTGTCCACTTGCCGGCGAAGATCCGAGAGCGATGGCATACGTCGGCGATATACTCTCTACCGAGGAGGATTTTGCAATTGACAGGAAAAGTAAGAGTTGAGGTTTGACACTTAGAACTGATGGAACCGTTAAGGAACCTCTGAAAAAAGGACAAGAACCGTACACAATCACAACGCATTCGGAGCGAATGAATTCGCATATTTCATCATCCGTTAGCCGCCGATTTACATCGGCGGCTAACGTTGCATGCCCTTCGGAATTCATTCCGAACCACCGTTGAAGACAATTTTTCAGAGGTTCCTTGAGTCGTTTACCAAACCAACTCGAACCCTTGGTAGAATGCGTTCATGGACAAAGAGCACGCGCGGCAGCGCATCGGGAAATTGAAAGCGGAGATCAGACGCCTCAATCGCGCGTACTTCACGGAAAACAGGAGCCTGATTCCGGAGGAAGTGAGAGACAGCCTGAAGCGCGAGCTGATGCAGCTGGAAACACAGTACCCGGACCTGATCACGCCGGATTCCCCCACACAGCGCGTGGGTGCGCCGCTGGATGGACGGCTCCCGAAGCGCAAGCACCTGTACCCGAAGGAATCGCTGCAGGACGCCTTCTCGCGCGCGGATCTCGATGAGTGGATCGTCCAGATGCGCAGGTCTCTGGGGAAAGAACATGCGACGTTTGCATTCGAAACCGAGCTCAAGATCGATGGCCTGAATATGTCGCTTGTTTATAAGCTGCAAGCTTCCCGTCCGACCCGTCCGACCGGGTCATCCGGGCGGGACGGACACTCGTCCGGGCGGGCAAGCGGAAAGCTCCAAGCGAAATATGATTTTGATCGCGCCGTGACCCGCGGCAACGGCGTGGAGGGCGAGGACGTCACGCACACGGTAAAGACCATCGAGAGCATCCCGCTCGTCCTTCATGTCCCGGCTACCTATGACCACAAGGCGCTGCCGAAACAGATGGAGATCGGCGGGGGGGGATATTTGGAGAAGGCGGGCCTCAAACGCCCAAATTGGACCCTGCCCAAGGGGGGAGAG
>ORJL010025310.1_pt1 | contig 34463 bp, 29 predicted proteins | sample 1779941 | NCBI WGS metagenome assembly ORJL01 (sample SAMEA104232317, study PRJEB22302) | groundwater metagenome | biome: forest; feature: aquifer; material: groundwater | place: USA | collected 2011-08-07 | depth 5.8 m | reverse complement strand
CATTAGCGGTTTGGGAGTCAGTTTTTCGAACCAGCCGGTGGAGACGAACCGCGGCGAGTCGTGCAGTTTCGGAGTGACAGATGAATAGTAGTATTGATCCAGTAGAGTTGAGCGCCCTCACCGCCGCGGTCGCTCACCTTTTGTGTTCGGTCTCTGAAGTATGGGTTGGTCCTTAAACACGGCTAAATTCGATTACGACGGCGCGCACACCACGGCTTCCGCCGATGGGAACAACGATATGAATTATCGTTTTACGCCGCAAAGGCTATACCCAATGCTTCTGAAAGCAGCATTATTGATGGGCTTCGCGCTCCTTCCGGGTGCTAGGTCGGCCGAGGAGTTCGTGGCCATCGGAAAGAGTACCTTCACGAATGGAGTCGCAATGTTGGTAACCGGTCACGAAAACCGGTTTTCACTTGTCCAAAAATATGTGCCCAAACCGACGGAGAGATTGGTAATACAGTTTTTGACCCAAGGCGAACGGGATCAAATGATCAGAATACCTGGAAAGGCGGAGTACCGGGCCTTGTTTACCTTATGGGACGATCACGAAAAGCTAATTCCAAGAACTAGTCTAGGGCAAGAGTATGGCCGGAAATTCCATGAGTTACGAGAACCTTCTCAAGCGAGGCCACTCGCAAGTGCATATGCCGTTCCAGCATTCCATCCCGAAAACGGTCTATCGCCAGGCATTGTGTTTCCAACACCAGCCGAATTGTTTCAAATTCCTGGTCCTGGAGTTTATCACCTGCAGATCGAGTGTCAGGTATTTCTAGAGCAAACTGATGCAACATTGAAGCTGGTAAAGCTATTACCTGCGAGGCTTGATATCCTCGCGCCGAAATCAGAAAATTAGCAATTGAATCGTTCGATCCTGTGGGCAATCCTTGCGGGCATCTTTTCGTGGCTGTACGTCATTTACTTTGCTATGACGCGACAGGCAGACGAAACTAAATGAGCGACAGACCGGCACCGAACCATGCACTGCACCGAACTGCCGCTAAGCGTCACAGTTTCGATGCTCTGAGTTTGTCGGACGCTGGATTCGCGGCCAACGCCCATTTCCGGCGGCAGTCGGTGAGTTGATCGTTAGCAAAATTCGAACACTCCCGTGACGACTACGTTTCGAATGGCACTCGCGAGCAGTGCATTAATATTGTTGGTCGGGTGTGCCTCCAGCACGAGATTCGCTCGCGAAACTCAGGATCTTAGGCTCGGTGTGTTCACGGTGGATGGGCATGGCTCTATTGCGGTGCTTGAGTCTCCAAACCGACAACCGACGGTGAAGGTGATCGTCACTGGGAAGCGACCAGACGAGAGACCGACATCGGACGATCGACTTCGCGCCGACATCGACTTCGCCGGAGGCCAGCGGGTAGACTCCTGTGATCACGACATGATCGGCTTCGCCGGCGGTGGTGATGTGAGTGAGATTCATCGATTCAGATTTGATTTTCCCGCGGCTGTTGTGTTTTCTCAGATTCGAGCGGTCGCTGTTTACGTGGATGGCGGCGCACACGTATGGACACCGATGCTAACCAACCGGGTGCAGTGAACGGCGGGACTGCGTCACCCTTCCAAATTGAGCGCCCTTGGCCCGCCGTCACTGACCCGAAGCGTTGGGCACAAAAAGTATGAGCAATCTCGATGACACGGAAAAGCTCCATGCGGAAATGCTCCGCGAAGAGCTCAGCGCTTATCGGCGATTGGAAACGTGGGGTGCTTCGTTGTTTTTCGGCGGCATCGGTCTCGTGGCGAAGCAATTTGTGGAATGGGATCGCTCGGCGGTTCCTTCACATCGACTGCCACTGGTGGCTTGCGTTTCTGCCGATGGCATTGGGGTTTACTGCATCTGGCTATTTGGCGATAGGAAAACCCGAACGCACCAGTTTGCTTTGGGTTATGTTCTTTATCGCTGGCGTCGTTCTTGTGATCGCCGGCGTTGTTCATATTCGCCGCTTGCGATCGTTCTCGAGACGGAGTTCCACCGTACTCGTCCAGAGTTGAGGCACAGTCGAAGAGGCCCAGTCGGTGGAGCGGAACCGCGGCGGACCGTCCAGTTTCGGAGTGACGCATAAAGATTAATATTGATTCCGGAAAGTTGAGCCCGTTCACCTCCGCGGTCGCTCACCTTTGCGTTGGACGGCGCCACGGCATGGCCACGTTGCGGCCTTTTCAACGGGGCTTTTGGGAGTAGAGTAGCTGACGTGAGCGGTAGCAGGCCGGGTCCAAGTTCCGGCTTTGAGGTCTTTGTGCCGGGACGTCAGGACGGCTTCGGCCAGAATCCTGTTTACAGGAGCGCCAACCTCATTTGGGCGCACCGCTCACACTTGAGTTCATGACCGGTCCTCGCAAACGCCCGTCCAACAAGCCGACTGCAGTGAACGGCGCGATTGCGCCTCTGTTTCAAATACGGCGTCACCGGCCCGCCGTCACTGACCCGGAGCGTTCGCCTCTGGAAGCCTCTAATCTCGGTTGCGCCCTCAGAAATGCGAGCGTATTCTCCATAAAATGAAAATGGAGCAAATCCAGCGGGAAGCACTGGAGTTGACAGAGCAAGAGCGCGCCGCGTTGGTGCTGTCCCTGCTTGACACACTGAGTTTCCCCAGTCCTGAGGTATCGGACGAAGAGATTGCACAGCGCGATACCGAGTTAGCGAGTGGCGGGGTCGAAGCGATGGACCATGAGGAGTTCGTTCGTCGCGTTCAGGCCGACCGCAGCAGATGAAGATCGTTTACCACCCTGCTGTTCAGCGGGAGGTCAGCACGATCGTTCGCCATTATGACGCGATCTCCGGTCGTTTGGGCGACGCATTTTGGGAGGAGTTGATCTGCTTAATCGATCAGGTCGGCGCGAGTCCAGAGAGATTTCGGTTGGTCGACAATGGATTGAGGCGCGCAAACCTCAAACGGTTTCCTTATCATTTTCTATTTCGCATCGTTCCAGGCGGAATCCGTGTGATCGTAGTGAGACATCATCGGAGAGACCCCTCGCATGGATTGAGGCGGAAATAGGCGAACCAACCGGGTGCAGTGCACGGCGGGACTACACCTCTGTTCCAAGCTGAACGTCCTTGGCCCGCCGCCACTGACCCGGGGCGTTAGCCGTCATCCGATTATGAACGATTCAAAAAAGCTCCATTTGATCCGTTCCTATCGTGCGTCCACAGTTTGGCTTTTCCTTGGTATGTTCGGCGCCTGCGCACACTTTCTCGCGCACTGGAGGATGGAGAGGTCAGGCCGGCAATTTGATTACATGGATTCCGTCACGATCCGGCACATGCCCATGATTGACGCCGTTCAAGGTCACCTGGTTTATCCGGTGGGTTATCTCACCTTGCTGTTGGCGACGTTTATTTGGTTGGAATGGCGGAAAGCACGAGCTTGGATTGTATGGACGACATTCGTGATTTTCGCGTTACCCCCTATTGATTACATTTGGGCTTGTCTTGCGCTCGGTACGCGCTTGGCCGTCTACAACCCTCCTTGACACAATGAGGACAGGAAAAAAGCCCAAAGTGGCGGACCATCGGCTAGCCGGATCACTGCAGCGAACGCGGGCGGGCCGCGTCAGTTTCCAATCGGGTCGCCAGTGGCCGCCCGCGTCGGTCAGTTCCGCCCTCGGCGGCAATGAACATAAAAATAAAAGGAACATTATGAAGAGAATCGGTAGCATTCTATTACTTGCATTTGGCGTGAGTGGGTGCGCTGGTCCGCGATACCAGGTTTTCGTTACATCTGTTCCATCGTCTGCTGGCCTTTCCGATTGGGTCGCCATTCGTGTGGATCGGCAAACAGGAGCAACGTGGTATTCATACAATCAGGCCATCAACAAGACTTCGCTGAAACCGGAGTGGCGTCCGATTTCCGGCGGGACGGACACGGCGAGGCCATGAACTACCACATGCCCAACAAAACGCCGGAGCGAAGCACCTTTGGCCTTATAGTTCGCAGCGGCAGATGAATAGCAGTATCAATCCTGGAGAGTTGAGCGAGCGGTCACGCCGTCGCTCAGGCTTGCGTTAAGCGGCATATGCGCACATGGCGGCCTGCACGGTCTGACTTGAATTCAACGCGACAGCCGACTCAATGTCTGGTTGACGACAAGCTCACAGCCATGAGAACAGCGCCTAACGAACCGAGTGCAGTGAACGGCGGGACTGCGCCACTGTTTCAAATACAACGCCCTTCGCCCGGCGTCACTGACCCGGAGCGTTCGGTGACTTCATTATGCCAGACGGACTTTCCAATTCTCTCGTAAACTTTGGCGACATTTCCAAGCCTGCCGACACACTCAAAGTTTAGGTGCCGTCAGTGCCACAGCGAATGAATCGGTTTTTCAAACCATGGCACCGGAAGCTCTTCTGCTTTGTGGTTCTGTTTCTCGGAGGGGCGGCCGTAATTCTGCATTTATGGGTATCTCTTTCGAACCGGCTCACCCCAGTTCTGAGTATCCACTTCGCGGGCAAAGTCTCCTCTGGCATACATAGAAATAAATTCGGGCAGTTTACGATCGTGAATCACGGGGGACGACCTTTACACTGGGGTCGGGCCGATGTAGAAGCGCCCTCCGATCCTGATTTGTGGTTCAGTGTCAGCAGCGCTGGGTTAGATTCAAATCTTCCTCACGGGGTGTTGCGGCCAGGCAGCCTTACCAATTTTCCTGCTATGGTGCCGCACACACCAGGAGCTCGGTTTAGGGTCGTGGTCAGCTATATTTTGCCGAGTTTTGCACGCTTGACCGGATCAGGGCATCGTTCCCCAACCCGTTGCCCATTGTTGATCGATTTTGGCCTAGACCTGACGTTTACCGCTACGTCACCAGCCAATGGTTTTACGCTACGAGTGATGCCAGCCTAATGTCGACCGGTGGAACCGAACCGCGGCGAGCGTTCCAGTGTCGGGGGGACAGATAAACAGTAACATTGATCCTGACGAGTTGAGCGCGTTCACCGGGTTTTGCTGGAAGAAGCCGAACCTGTTTGGACGGCGTGGCAGTGAGTCCGAGGAGAGAGGGGTCGAAGCATTCGAGCACCTGCCGCCAGAGGTTGTATGACTTTCCGCCTGCCTTGGACTGATTGTGGACCGTCAGGGTCCCATCCAATGCTCCACCCAGAGCAATGAATTCAGCACAATCAATATCGCGCAGATTAACGGAATCAAAACGACACCAGCCGCGCAGAGCCGCAAAAACCGGTTCTCCGGACAACAGCCGAGCACAGCGATCAATGCTGAACTCAAAGCTCCCGTCCCCAGGAACGCGCCTGTTCCAGAGCGAAAAAGGAATGATGTCCAGGGGGATGGAGGACGCACTTGCAGGGAATGATACATCCGAACCACAGCCGGCACGACCCAGAGTGCCAAAAGACACCAGCACGCGAAATTGATCAGCGCGAGCAGCCAGAGCTTTTTTGGCATGGCGGAGGAACTCTGTCCCGAATGTCCGAGGCTCACAATACAAGAAAAGTTTTGGATGCTTCCTGGTTTCGTAGCGACCTGATGGTCGCGCCATTCCACGCCATTCCATCGACGCTTGAGGCGAACCGCAAAATCTGTATGCTCGTCCAGTCGTGCGGCTGATTCCATGCACGCTTTCAATTCATCAGGCCGGGCCAGTTCAAATGCTTCGCGGGGGTTCACGCTCTTGGAACTGCTCGTCGTGATTGCGGTGATAGCCCTTCTCGCCTCGATGCTGCTCGGGGTTGTCGCCCGCGCGAAGCTCGCCGCGCGGCTCGTTCAATGCAAAAACAATGTCCGCCAAATCTCCCTCGCCTGCACAATGTATGTTGGCGATTGCCATTTTTATCCGCTCTACCAAACCCGCGATCCACAAACCAGGACGCTCGCGGGCAAGCCGCCCAACGTGTTTTGGCAAGAAGGCAGACACCTGGCCTATTGGCCCCAAACGGTTCAACCTTATCTCGGGGCTAAATGGACCGATCCCGTTTGTCTTTGTCCAGGATACCGCGGCGTGACATTTCCAGGAAAACCATCGGTCGCTCCGATGGGCAGCTATGGCTATAACGCGATGGGCTCGTCCATTGAAGCGTTTCGCTTGACGGATGCGTCCGAACTTGGACTCGGTCCGCCCGTGCCTAACCCAAGAGATCCATCCGCAGGCGCTGTCCACGAATTTCAAGTGCGCGTGCCCTCGGATATGATCGCATTCGGCGACTCCGAACTCTTTTTCCTCGCCGGAAGAGTGCGAGGAGATTTCATGGATAATCCCGGACCTGACACATTCAGCGGCGAGGCGCTGATTTCATTTCAGCAGCACCTTCGAATCATTCAATTTGCTGATCCGCGTTTTCCCGAAGCAAAGGGCAGCAAAGCTCTCGATGCGACGATGCGGCGTCACGCCGGCCGACATAATCTTCTCTTTTGTGATGGCCACGCGGAAACGGTCGCTGAATCCAAATACTCGGCGAAAAACAACGCATGGCTGAGACGATGGAACAGCGACCATGAACCACACTCGGAGTTGCTCGCCATCCAGCCTTAGGGTCTGTTTTTAAGGACGGTCATTCCAAGTTACGGAAAGCGCAAATCAAACACAAATTTTTCGAACAACTCCTGGGCAAGATCAAGGCGTTGCCCGAGGTACGATCGGCCGGAACGCAGCGTGCAGGCGAGGCGTTGCACCCAACGCCGTGGTGGTTACTCCTCGGCAGCAGCCTAAAGGCCGCGTTCCTGTCGTGTGCGGCTGCGGCTCTCGGCCGGAACGCAGCGTTTACGGCTTATGCACAACTGGCCGTGGGAAATGACCAATGACGGAATGAACGGATGACTAAACTTCGCGGAAGCCTGAGCACCCTGTCCAAGTCGGCCGGTTCACGATACAGCCAGCAACCGTTCCACCTGGCGGCGCGTGGGCAATGCGCTTTGGGCGCCGATGCGCGTCGTCGCCAACGCTGCCGTGGCGCTCGCAAATCGGCCCGCGTCTTCACGCGCTCTTCCTTCGGCCAATGCGACCGCCAAGGCCGCGGCAAACGCATCGCCCGCTCCTGTTGCATCCACGCTTTTCACTTTGAACCAAGGAAGGAAAAGTTCCCCGTCATTCCAAACCATGAGATCACCGCCGTGTCCGATAGAAACGATCGCCAGTTCGACGCCGCACTTGAGCAAGGCGCGTCCAGCACGGCGGGCGCTCGCACGGTCCCTCACCCGCACTCCCGTGAGCGCTTCCGCTTCGCCCGCATTCGGACGGACCAAATCGATCCATTGCCACAAACCCCGCGGCAAATCCCGCACCGGCGGCGCTGGATCCAAAACGACTCGCGCCCCAGCGTGTTTGGCCATCCGCGCGGCGGCGGCGATGGCTGGCAAGGGCGCTTCGAATTGCGTCAGCAAAACCTGGCAATTTTCGAGCGAATGCCGCGCCCGCTTCACGTCGGCCACTGACAAATTCGCGTTCGCGCCGGCATACGCGAGAATTTGTTTTTCGCCATCCCGATCTACCATGACCAGCGCGCAGCCAGTGGGAGTCCGTCGATCTATTGAGATCGTGCGTGATAGGACCTTTTCGCGCCGCAGAGTTTCCCTCAACTCATGGCCACGGCGATCCTGGCCGACCTTGCCGATCAAGGCCACGCGCGCGCCCAACCGGGCTGCCGCCACCGCCTGGTTCATTCCTTTTCCTCCGGGCCCGCAAAAGAATGAATCGCCTTGGATGGTATCGCCCGGTTTGGGCAGCGATTCGCCCTGGACCAGAAAATCCGTGTTGAGCCCGCCTAGAACCACGACGTCAAACTGAGTCGTATTTTTTTTCGAATCGCCTCCCATAAATTTGTCGTGCGTTCCGGACTTTAAACCGGCCGATTAATGAACAACAGCCGCGCGCCGTGATCACTCACCTCGAGAAGCGTGTAAGAAGCGGGGTCCACCTCGAAGCGAACGATGAAATCGAGCGGCAGCCCGAGAAAAAAAGCCCAAGACGCCGCTCTTCATGCGGCCACGGCGGAGTTCGTTGGCCGGCTGATCGCTTCCAGGACGTGATTCTCGAATTCGACCGCGCGATGCGCCGAGGTGTGCTCCGCGAGAAACCGACGGCGCGCCTGCTCCCCCATCTGCCGGAGTTTGCGTTCGGGCGTGTCGCGCAAAATCGAAAGAACATCCCCAGCCGAACGCCCAATGAGAATCTCTTCGCCCGGCACAAACAACGTCTCGAGCCCGGGCCAGTAATCGCTGACGATCGCAGCGCCGCAGGCCGCGGCTTCGAACAACCGGACGGCCGGGGAAAAACCTGCTTTCACCATCTGCGCCCGCGTCACATTCAGCGTGCAACGCTGTTCGTTGTAAAACGAGCGATGCTCGTCCGGCCCCAACTGCTCGATCCGTTCAATGTTTTCGGGCCAGCGGATCGATTCAGGAAATTGCGGTCCGGCCACGACGAATCGGCCGGCGCTCCAGGTTTGCGCTGGTTCGATCAAAAGCCGCTCTAGCCCCGGGTGCCGATCGCGGCTGTACCTCCCCAAATAACCGAGGTCCCAGCGCTTCTCGATTTTCTCGGGAAAATACTTCGATGGATCGGCCGAGCTATAAAGCGCTCGCGCACGCGGGGAACCAAATTCACGCTCGAGCCGCGTGAGCACGGGACCGCCAGTGAGGGAAAGGTACAAGCCAAACCGAGGGATCAGAGTCTGTGAGAGATATTCGTTCTGGCCCTGTTCGAGCAACGACAGCGTCACGGGCGCATCGATGTCATAGAACGCCACCAGTCCGGAAGCCCGGCGCATCACCCATTCCGCAACCGTGATCCCCTCATTCAAGTACGAGCCGATGACGACAACGTCCGCTCGGCGAATCTCATCGCCATGCCTTGCTTTCAGCTGCGCGAGCGTTTCGTACAACCCGACCCGGCAAAATTTTGGCTGCGGCAAATCCCGATTCGATGCGTGCCATTCCACGTCACGCTCGAGGAAAAGCAGATCATGCCCGCGGCCGGCGAGTTCGCGCAGCAACGCTCGATAAGTGGTGGCGTGGCCGTTCCCCCAAGAAGAAGTGATCGATAAGCCGAGCACCACAATCCGCCAGGTTGGTCTTTTCATGCGCACTTTTCGCCGATGCTCGTCCCATTGTGGAGGCTCATGCTGGAGGCGGCCACGAGCCGTTCTACGGGCTTTTTCATGACCGCCTCCAGCAGTATTGCCAGGCCGACCGAGTTCACGGAGGTGGACTCGGCCACTTCATCCATGCGTTTCCCTACCCCCACCCTGGCTGCAAATTGAAAAACTCCGTCCACTCCCCGCGACCGAGCGGCGCACCGCGTTTGATTGCCGCTCATCGCCGCGCATTCACTCCCATTTCCTCGGACGGTGGATGACAGTATCGCCGCGCCCGGCAACGGACAATCGAGCGCCGCCCGGAATTTCAGTTGGGGAAAGACCTGAAAGTGATTCAGGGGAAAACAATTTCCAATGACCGCAGTTCAATGACAGAAACAGAGAGCGCGGCCTTTTATGGAAAACCATCATGTGGCCACAAAGAACGCAAAGAACACATAGACCGCGTTTTACAGATCAAAGTCACTTTCCTTGGCGTCTTTGCGCCTTTGCGCGAGCACCGTCTTGCCATTTCGCGGTTCGTTTCCCCGCGATGCAGCTGACAAAAGCGGACGTTTAGCGGGATAGCGGTCAGCGTCGTTACGGATTGAGAATGGCGCGGTAGAAACGATAGGGATAATCCATTGCCGCCGAATCAATAAAATCAAGCGTGCTGCCAGAGAATGTATTCGTGCTGATGCTCTCCCAATTTGTCAGGTTCGTGCTGGCTTGAATGACAAATGTGTGTCCTGCGACGCCGCCGAGCCGCAGATGGAACTGACCATTGAGCAAGCTTAATTGAGCCGGATCGAAGTAGGAAGACGACTGAATAACCAGCAGCAGACCGGCGCTTTGATAAACCGGAACAAAGGTGAGGCCGTTGCCTGCGTTTTGGCCAGTGACAGCGGAAAAGCTGCCGGCCCGGGAGCCGTAGCTAACGATTTGAAAACTGTTATTCGCGGCCGGCGAAAAGCCGTTCGTCCGGATGAGATTGAGCGTGCCATTCAGTGTCGCCACGCCGCCAATCTGGAGCTGACTAAATTGCGTTCCGACGGTCGTGCCGCCGAGAACAATGTTCAGACCACTGCTGGCTGCGGGAGCGTACTCCCGGGTCAAACTGAGAATCCCGCTTCGCAAATCCAACAATCCGGTATTGTTGAAAAAACCATCTATCGTTTTGACGCCGCTGCCGCCTGATTTGCGAAAAGTCCCCGCGTTATTGATCGTGGCTGGTTGGTTGAAGCTGCTTAGCATGGCGTCGCTTTGCATGTCGAAGAGCGCCCCAGCCAGATTGTTAATGGTCGGGCCGGAATGGCCAGTGAGTCCTCCCGTGCCGCTCCAGTTGATCGTGCCCGCGTTCTTGAGCGTGCGCGACAAAAGCGTTTTGCCGTTGCTGCCGGATAGGTTCATCACGCCGCCGGCAGCGATTGTTGTTATTCCCGAACCTTGCATCGTGCCGCCCGTCCAGTTGAACACGCTGGATATCGTGAGCGTGTTCGGGCCGTCAAGAATACCGTTGGCACCGTCCATCTCGAAGTTCTGCGCGCTGACAGGACCGTTGACGAGCACCGTTCCACTCGCCACACGCGCAAAACCATCGCCGGTGAAGAGAGTTCCCGCGTTGAGCCGATGATTTCCCACGGCGAAATAAACCGAACTGTTCGTGGCGAGATAAAACAAGCCGCTGTTGGTGCTGTTTTCTCCAAACCAAATATACGTATTGGGCGATAACCTGGTTGTCCCACTATGATTGAGGGGCCCAGCGAAGGAGATCGAGCCGCTTTGCACCTCCAGCAATCCGGTGTTGTTGAACAGGCCGCCATATAAATCCAGCGTCTTGGTGGCCGTGCCGCCGGACTTGCGGAAAATGCCCGCGTTGTTGATCACCGCGCCGTTATCGAACCGATTCAGTGCCGCGTCGCTTTGCATGTCGAAGAGCGCCCCAGCCAGATTGTTAATGGTCGGGCCGGAATGGCCAGTGAGTCCTCCCGTGCCGCTCCAGATGAGCATGCCAGCGTTGTTGAGCGTGCGGGATAGAAGAACTTTAGCATTGTTGCCGCTGATGTTCATCGTGCCGCCTGCTGCAATGGTCGTTGAGCCGAGACCTTGCATCACGCCGCTGGTCCAATCGCATCCCACCGTCACGTACAAATCGCCGCTGCCCGAGAGCGTGGCTCCGTTGAGATTGAAATGTGCGACATTCGTGCTCCCGCTGAGATCAACCGTGCCGCCATTGACTGTCGCGCTGTCGCCCATGCCCGGAACGCCTGCGGGAGTCCAGTTGATCGGATTAAACCAGTCGCTCGAAAAGGCTCCAGTCCAGAGAAAGCTGCGGGGCGCTGCTGAAACTGCCGTGGTCACTTGTGCGGAAGAATTGTTCAGCGGTTGCGAATCCTCTTCATTGGCCGCGATGGAAGTTGTGTTCGTCAGGAAGCCGGGAGCCGTGGGTATGACGACAATCGTTATCTGTGCGCAACCTCCGCCGACGATGGGCTCAAGATTACAAATGACCGGGCCAGTGCCGGTGCAAATACCATGAGCACTGGCTGCGGAAATAAAGCTAACACTCGGCGGCAGAATATTCGTAACGACGATACCCGTCGCGGTGGCAGCGCCCGAATTGGCAATCTCGATCGTATATACCAGATTGCTTCCCACCAGAATGGGATCGGCCGAATCGGTCGTGGCCACGGAAAGATCAATCGTCGTTCCCGCGGAAATCACCGCCGAATCCGTTAGAGTCACTACCCAAAATCCACCTTGAGAAAGCATGCAATGATCGCTCACCACGCCGGCGGCGGCCTGGCCGATCGTCCCGCTCACGGAATAGCTATCCACATTGGCCGACATGATTCCGCCACCGGCCACGGCAGACCAATCGACGGCGTATTGGTCGGCACGCAATTCGCCCGCCATCATTGTTCCGACGAACGTGAAGCAGGCAAGGAATCCTCGGACTGTTGGCTTTGATAACGCGTTCACAGTTTCGAAAGTCGCCGGTCTATTCGTGAGATTTTTTGGGGATATAAACCGCGGTAAGATTGTGACTCGTGATGAAAGCAGAATCGGCGACGCCGCCAAAGTATGAGGCCGTCGTTCTAAGGTTTACGTATTTGGGACTATCAACGGTCAAGACCCACGAGATAAACGAGGAGCTGAACTCATAAGGACCATGAACGTGAACTAAGTGTACCGGATTCACATCACTAACATCATAAAGATCGAACTGAAAGGCACTGGCCGTTGTGGTTTGCCCAAAGCCTGTCATAAAGGCTGTTATTACAATATAGCCTGGGGCCTGCGCCAAAACGGACACATCATCGACGGTTTTTGTATCTCCGGACGCATAAGTTACACGATTCGCGAAATCCACTTCTGCCTGACTCCATTGCACCGATGGTAAGTTCTTGGCATCCAGATTGCCGCTCGCAGTGACGTTTCCCGCCGTAATATTATTTGAAACGGTGAGATTCCCACCCGCCGTGACATCGCCCGCCGTGACGACATTTCCATTCGTGGCGATGGTTGTTTTTATCCCGCTAGCATTTCCAAATTGCGCGAGCAGACCGGTGCCATAATTGATGACGGATAAAACCCCGAGAGGCGCGTCGCCTCCGTTGTTCCGGGCGCTGATCAGTGGCGGCGCAGTGGAACTGCTATTATTCAATATGGAAACGATGGGCGTGGTGGTGCTGACAGCGTCGATGTTCAGAGCGGCGGTATTCGGGTTCGGAACGAGCCAGAGAGGAGAACTCAAACCAACTCCCAGCGTGCTCCCATTTGTCGTCAAAGTCACATTGGGGCCGGTCGTCAAGGTCACGCTATCTTTCAATCCATTCAAACTTTTCACCACCTGTCCGCCCGCAATCTTGGTGGCGAGCACGGCGTTGTCCTGAATTTTGGCGGTGATGACTGCATCGCTCGCGAGCTTATCCACCGTCACGGCAAAGTTCGGCATTTTGTCAGTGGTAATAGCTCCCGCCGCAATTTTCCCTGCCGTGATCGCGCCATCCAGCACCGTCCCGGCTACCAATGAATATTGGGACGTAGGCGCGGGCGTCAGCGCCTGACGCACCGGCAGCGTGGCGAAAGTTCCAGTACTCGACCCCGGCCGCACGCCCATGGAGAGCCAGAGCGCATTGCCTGTGAAAATCCCGGGGCCAAAATCCAATTCCACCGTGAACAAACCGTTCACGACCGGCACATTTTCTTTGATCAGTGCTCCGCCCGTTTGGCTGCCCGCGCTCGGCAAGTCGTAGAGCGAAAATTGCAGGTCATAAGCGCCGTTGGCCGCGGCGCCACCGTCGATCAGGCGTCCCTGATAAGTGAAAGCAGTGCCCAGCGGATCCGCATGGATTGAAAAACCGGCGACGAATAGCAGAACCAAAACGCAGCTGCGTAGAAGTGTTTTCATGAAGTCTCCCTCGATGGTTTTTATTCAGGGAGAGATCTCCCCTTTGTCTAGGATTTATTTTCTGGCGCCGAAGGATGGAAGCCGGAGGGCACCTTGTCAGATTCCACCTGCTTAACAAGGGCAATCTCGCTTTGAATTCGCGCGGGGTAAGCCAACCGTGAACATGGCCAGTGCAGACCGGGATTGTTTAATCAGATTTGCTGGTGCGCAGCCTCGCCGACAAAGGCAAGAGCGACAAAGGTGGAACGACAAAACAGGCAGCTGGTCTCTTTAATCCCCCCCGAATCTGTGGAGGATGCCCGGCGGACAACCGCATGCTTACCGCAGATCGATCCGTTTGGGAAAGCCGGGGCAAAGTTTGGAAACGCCAAGACTCGTGCGCTGAGGTCCGAAGAATTTCATCGCCCCGGACTCTGCGCAAACCCAGGCCTCCCGGGCGCCCGCGTCGAAGTAGAGCGTCATTTTTTCGGCAATCTCGTTATCCGAGTTTCCTGGTGAAAGCACCTCGACACATATTTCGGGGGAGTGAACAAAACAGATACGTTTCCCCAATTCGCGCATTCGCTCGGGGGATGCCCAAGCGACATCTGCCGCTCTCACCCCGTCTGCCGTCGAGATAGGACATTCTGTGAGAGTGTCGCCATCTGCCAAAAGAGTTTGCAAGAGGTAAGCGATTCGCGATTGGAAGCGACCATGCGCCGGAGCGGGAGGCGGAGTCATGAGGATGCGGCCGTGACGATCGGTTTCAATTCGGCCCTCGACTTTCGCGAGTTCCGGGTCGTGCAAAAGTTCACGCCAGCGGCGCAAATTGAAATTCGTTTGCGCGTCGTGCGCAGGCAGCTGAATCGTCAATGCAGCCATGCCGATAGCCTAGCGGTTCGTTCCAAAAGCAGCAATCCGGGTTTCAATCCCTGAAGCACAAGACGGCAAATTCCAAATTCGAAGCACGAAATACGAAACAAATTCACACCACCCAACTCAAATGACCGAAACAGATTCTTTTCCGAATCCCCGGCCTTCAGGCTCCCGCAGCTACGGCTCTGGCCGTTCGTACTCCCATCGAATGGACGCTTCGCCGTAATTGAAAAGCAGGTCCTTGGACAAATCAATTTGGATGAACTGCAACACCGCGTACGGATCACGCTTGGCCCCGGCAATTGACAACGGCCTGCTTTGAACCAACGTGCGCTGGCCGTCGTTGTACAACCCGTAAGCGCCGTCCCCACTCACCGTCGTGCCATCCGAGTAGCCCCAATGGACGTAAGCCGAAAGCGTGTAGCTCGTCCCGTCCGCGGGAGAACCGGCGATGGAAGCCGACACTTGAAACGGGATCGAACTGGTCGAGATCAAATCGGTCGGCGGCTCGGGCCAATTCACCCTCAGCGCTGCGCCATCGTCATCGATCCGCGCGCCCGTCGTCGTGGCCGAGAATAGTCCGATATCGCCCGAGAACACTGGGTCCTGCCGAGTCAGCTGTTCCTCCAACGGACGCACCTTAATGAAAAACCGTCGGGTCACAGGCGACAGGCTGGAATCATTTGGCGTTACGGTGAATTTATACACGAGCGTCAGGTCCGAATCATCGTTGGTTGGAGCGAACTGAAAACGATTCAGCGCTTCCGGATGGAATTCGGCCCGCCCAGCTTTCAGAGCCTTATCTGCGGCGTAACCATCCTCCGCGGTCATTGTCACCCGATAAAGAGAGCCGTTATCGCTGTAAGAGAATTTTCCCGTCCGGACGACGCCACCCACAAACATGTGGAACTTGTCGCCCACTTGAACGGTGACCTCCTCGACCGGCGTCGTGTAAACAAACTGCCGCAACGGCCAGAGTGCTGCTTCCGAGATGCCAGGCACGATGGATTTTCCAATCGATTCATAAGAGCCTTCCGTCAAACCGACGCAGCTGATCCCACCCCACGGGGCGCCCGTCGCAATGAAGGGACCGCCCACCTTCGAGTAAGGTGTGTTCCGTTTACCGATCGCCCAACCCGCAATTCGGCTTCGATCCGCGTCGGCTAATTTGAAAAACGGACGGCGCGCGCCCATGAAAATATGATTTCCGCTGAGCGTTTTTATTTTGGCCAAACTCCCGAACTGCACGCCATCTGTCTGGTTCAAAACGGTGTCTTCCGGAGTTGATTCAATGATCGTGTCGCCGTCGTTTCCCCGGCTGCCAGCCGATTGGCTCCCTAAATAGAGCGCTGCGTGTCCAGGGAACCAGCCATGTCCTCCTACTAAATTATCGAATTCGTTTTTGCTAAGCGTATAGAGCAAATCAGCTTTCTTGAGATTCTTCCCATCGAGATCGAAAACCAAATACACTGGCTCTTCCCAAAGGTGATTGCCCGTGTTCCCAACTGTCTGAATAAACCCAACCCAGTACGAGCCGATGGAAAAATGGCTGATCGCCACGGTTGCCGTCCGCGCCGCTGTGTTGATGATTGCATTGTCGACCGCTTCGAATTGGCTGATCTCGCTTCCCAGATGATGCTCCGTGTTTTCCCCGCTCAACCAATGAATCGAAAGATTCTCGGCTGAAATCGCGCTGCTGAATTTCGTGGTCAGCTGAGCAGGCTTTGAAAGCCTCAGCCCAGCGGGAGATAAAATCATCTGCTGCAACTCCTGCCCGTCGCTCGTTTGAAAGACATAATTCGTGACCGTGATTGTCTGGTCCGCGGACAAAGCGCCTGGAGGAATGGTTAATGTCACGCTGCCATCGCTGGTCACTAATGTTCCGCCGCTCGCCGCGGTAACCAGACCGCCCGCCGATGAAACCCGAGGACCAGGTGGAACGCCATCGGCCGTCGCGCTGCCGCCTGTCGATGTGCCTTGCAGCCGATAAAATTTCTTTTGGCCGCGCAAGGCATGGCGCACGACATTCTCCGTCCCGACCAACTGCGGCGCGTCCGGAACTGGCGTCCACGGGGTCGGCGAACTCAAGAGATCGGCCGATTCGAGCTTGAAATCATTTCCTTTCCAAAACAGTCCCACGCCCTCAGTGACCCGTTCGATGCGCAGCCGCGGCGATGCCGTGGTCGGATTTCCGTTGAAACATTTGCCCGCGCTGCCAGCCGTGAAGATGGAATGAATTTCTGCGGCGGAAAGCGCCCGGTTGTAAATGCTCACTTCGTCGAGGAACCCGGCGAAGAAGAAATTGTTTTCTGCCTGGCCCAACGTGAGCGGGGCCGGTCCAAACGGAACTTCGCCGGAAAAATCGCCTTCCCCAGCCAGAGTGCCGTCGACGAAAAACTGGAATTTTGTGCCGCTCCGGACCAAGCCGAGGTGCTGCCAGGAAAGGATCGCGGGGGTGAACGGCACTGCACCGATGTCACGCTGTCCGGACGACCCGTTCACGTGAAAACTCAAAACTCCGCTGCGATACCAGAAAATCCATTTGTTCACTCCACCTGGACCCGGATCATGCGCGACGAGCGCCTGATCGCCATTGGCTCGAGCGAAGCTCGCCCAAAGCTCGATGCTGAAATCATGCGCTCCGAAGTTCCAAACTGGACTGTCTGGCGCCTCTAAATAATCGTCCTGGCCATCCAACGCGAAGGCCTTGCCATCGAGCCCGTCCATATAGCTCGCGCCGTTCTTGGCGGTTCCATCATGGCCGCCCCATTGATCTTTGGCGTTTGTTTCCCCAGGCCACCAAGCGATCAGGCCGGCCGGCGCCGGATAACAATCGTCCAGCGTTACTCCAAGGCCTGTCAGAGGCAAGGTGAGCGTCGGATAAACCGGATCATCGCTGACAATCGTTACCGAACCGGTGGCTATCCCGGTAACTGTGGGATTGAATCGAACTGTGACGACACGCGTAGCGCCAGTCGAAACCAGTTCAGGCCCATTCAAAGCCACGACGGAAAAATTTGTTCCATCCGCGCGCAGCTCTTTCAACGTCAGCGGGCCGACCCCAACGTTAGTGATGACGAAGCTGAGCGGAACGGTGTTCCCCACCGCCACGCCGCCGAAATCGACGTTCGTTGTCGACAGCGCGATCAGCGGCGACCCCGGTGCCAGCACGCCGTTTCCGAGCGCGATCACGCCGCTGCCAGACTCTCCCGCATTGTTAACGAATTTGAAGATGGAGAACTGGCTTCCAGGAACCGTCGGCGTGAAACGAATGTGCACCGCTTGAGTCGCCCCCGCGCTGAGGCCAAACGGAACGGTGATCGGCAGCAATTTGAAGAGCACATTGTCATTCGTAATATTCGAAACCACCAAAACGCCAGTGCCGGCGTTTTGCACCACCGCCTCGAGTTCTTTGGATTGGCCAAGGTTCACGTCGCCAAATCGCAGCGTGCTCGGGCTCACGAAAATCTGCGGCGTGCCACCGGTATTTGCCGTGCCCGTTCCCGTGAGCGAAACGTTGATCGGTCCTTGCGTCGCATCATTGTGAGTGATCGTGAGCTGGCCTGTTTCCAGAGCCGCCGCCGTGGGGCTGAACCGAACTGTGATCGTGCTGCTGGCGCCCGCGGCCACATTGAACGGGACGGCTGGGGAAACGACTGCGAATTTCGCGTTGCTGCTGGCGATCGAACTGACGTTCAGCGACGCTGTTCCCGTGTTGCGAACGCTCAGAGTCAGCTCCTTGCTGGCTCCCACAACGACGCTGGAGAAATCGAGCGCGACCGGCGAAACGGAAATGATCGGAGCGGTCGTGCTCCCACCCGGGCACTTGCCACCGGCGCCCGCATTGTAAATTGAAGCGATTTCAGTCGCGCTCAAAGCCCGGTTATACAGAGAGACCTCGTCGAGCGAACCTTGGAATTTGTTCACCGCAACAGGATTGGCCGCCACTCCGAACCGCAACGGGCTTGCGTCATACGCCAGCGTAAAGCCGGGCAACGAAATCGTATCTTCGAGAACGCCGTTGACGTAGAGCTTGGCGATTCCGCCGTCGAACGTGGCGGCGAGATGATACGTGACTCCCGGGCTCACGACCGTTTTTGATTGCAAGCCATATTCGGCATCGAGGGAAGCGTAGCGGAAATCGAGATAGTCAACCCCGGCCGCTCGTTCTTTCAAAAACGAATACGAAGTGAAGAAATGCCCGCCGGTCCCCAAATCTTTGCTCAACAAATAAACGTAGCTCGCGCCCGTGCTGGCCGGTTCGACTGATTCAAAACGCACCCACGTTTCGACGGTCAACTTGGCCGGGCGCAGCGCCGCCGAATCCGCCATCGTCACGGAAGCATTGTTGCCGCTAAAAACAAAAGCTTGGCCAACCTTCCCGGAAGCAAACGTCACATTCGCCAGCTGCCCGTTCGCAGTTCCGATCGAATCTTTGGCATCTCCTTCGCCGCGCCACCAACCAACCAACCCAGCCGGCGCCGTGACACAATTTCCAATCGTTGTGTCGATCCCTTCCCCGCTCAGGCTGATGCTGACGGTCGGCTCGATCGGATCGTTGCTCGTGAGAATCAACGAGCCGGTTTGCGCGCCGATCGTGGAAGGCGCGAACCGCACACGGAGAGTTTGAGCCGCCCCAGCGGCAACCGAAACCGGAAAAGCCGGCGACGTGACAACAAACGCGCGGTTGCTCGAAACACCCGACGCGATCGTGAGCGCGGCCGTGCCTGTGTTCGTGACAACGATTGTCAACTCGCTGTTCTGCCCTGCCGTCACTTTGCCGAAGCTCAATTGCGTGGCTGATAAAGCCAATCGTGGGGCCGTTGGGGTCGCCGATTTGGCATAGACAAATTTGATCGTCATGGCGCCGGTGTGATCGCCGCCAAAACGCAATCCCGCATCCACCACGAGGGAGATCTCGCCGTTCACCGGCTCTGGCACAATCACCGTGTTGGTCGTGCCGAACTGACCGGTTTGCACGCTGCTCGGATCGCCCACATTCGAGAACTGGTTGGTCCCAGCTGCTCCGGACAAACTGATCGTGTGGTCGCGATCAACGCCATACCCAGTCGTGTCCCAACTGCCGGCCATGGTGGCTCCAAATGTGGCGCTCGCGCCAGGGTCCACGCTCGAAGGCAGCTGCGTCATCGTGGTGGTCGCACTGCTAATGTTCCGATTCGGACCGCTGGTGGGATCCGGCCACTTAAAGTTCCAGCCGAGCACGAACGAACGGACGCCTGCGCCAAGCGTTTCCTGAGCCGGATTAGTGCTCACGGCCGCCAGCCCAGCGCTCCCGAATGTGCGGTTGACTTCGATTCTTGCCAGCGCATAGCTTCCGGCGTTGGGGGACGAGCTGCATTTCCCCGTCCGGCCGGCCGCGTAGATCGCTTGGATGTCGCTCGCTGAAAGAGCGCGGTCGTAAATCGAGACTTCGTCGATTTTGCCTTGGAAATATTCGCCAAAGCCCGGATTGCGCCCGATCTGCAATTTATAGCCTGTGCTCTGCCCCACCGCAGCCGCGCCGCGAGAATAGCGGACGCCATCCTTATAAAATTCAATGTCATCAGCCTTATAAACGAGCGCGATGTGTTGCCACGCGTTCGGTGTGACAGCAACGGGCTGCCAAACTTCGGACGTGCCGGTGAACACTCCAAAGTTTCCCGTATTCGCTTCGATCAACAGCGACCGATCCCAGCCGCTGTCGTCGCTGCTGAAGATTTGCTGGCGGCCATTGAAATTAATCCGCGTCGGGTAAACCCAGGCTTCCCAAGTCGTGCTAGGCATCGCGCTGGGCTGCACGTCCAAGGTTGTCCCGACAAAATCATCCACGCCGTCCAAATTAAATGCTTGTCCCACTTGCCCGCTCGCGAAGGAAATCCCGTTGTGCAATTCGCCTATCGCATCTCCGCTCGAGTTGGCCGCATCGCCTTCCGCTCTCCACCAACCGACCAGTCCCGCCGGCGCCGGAACGCAATCCGGTAAAACAACAGTAAACGCCGTGGCAGAACTCGCCTGGCCCGCCACCGTTTTCACCGTGATCAAGCCGGTCGCAACGTCCGCAGACGTGGTGGCAGTGATCTGCGTGCCGGCCGCGTTAACGCGGAAGTCTTTTGCGGGGACAGTTCCGAACCTGACTTCGAGCAAACCGCCCAGGCTCGAGCCGTTGATCGTCACCACGGTTCCTGGAATTCCGGTCGCCGGAGCGAAACTGCTGATCTGCGGCGCAGCCTGATTGATGCCGCACTTGCCTGAAGCCCCGGCCAGATAAATCGCGCCAATCTCCGCGCCGCTCAAGGCGCGGTTGTACAACGCGGTCTCGTCAATCACTCCCGCGTAACGGCGGTCCCCTGGCCGCTGCCCAAAGTACAAATCGTGACTCGTCTGCGGCGTGAACGAACCGAAATTCTGCTGAGCCACTGCCAAACCGTTGTGGTAAAGCGTGGCCAGGCCCGATGCTTTGTCATAAGTGAGCGCAATGTGCTGGAAAACTCCGGCGGTCAAAACTCCGGGCGAGGAGTTCAGGATGTGGTAACTCCCGGCAGTATCGATGAGGTTCGCGAATAATTGGCCCGGCGCGGGATAATTCCAAAAATGCGCGCCCAAGACGGACCCGTTCCATTCGAAGATCGGCGCTTGCTTGGTGACATCGTCTGGTTTGATCCACGCTTCCAACGTCAGGCCCCCAGCTTGGCCGACATTCAGAGTGCTCGAAGCCGGAATCTTTATCGTGCTGTCCTTGCCATCGAGCCGAAAAGCTTGCCCGATTTCGCCCGTCACCAATGTGACGCCGCCCGACAATGTGCCGGGATTATTGCCGGCCACGTCCGCCACGTCGCCTTCGCCGCGCCACCAACTGACCAATCCCGCCGTCGCTTCCGCACAAGGTGCGTCCGCCAAACTGGCCACCGGAACCAAGGTCAGGTAATTGAAATCCTCGTTCCCGCCGTCCAGCATCGTCACGCGCAACGTCTGGCTGCCGCTCAATTGAACGGTCGACAGGTTGCCTCCTTCGTCCGTCACCGGCACCGTCAAAAATCGATTCCAATCCCCGGAAGCGGGGCCGCGTGCCTCACCGATTTTGCGGATGGTTTGGTTCGTCGTGCCCGCGCCCGCCGTGACCAAATCCAATCGAATCGCATTCGGCAAGCCGGCCGAGGCGAGCCGCGCAAAAATGTAATAGTCGTGCGGCGCAGCCGGAAAATTCCGCGTGTAATCGAACCAATCCCCAGTGTCGTTCCAGCCGATCTTGTAATCCGAGTGCACCTCGTAGCTCCCGCGGCTGCGGTCATCAATCCCGCCCATTGCGACCCCTTGATCGGAGGCCCGATAATACCCGCTCTCATTGCCGCCCGGATCGTGGTAATCGATTTCCGCGACGGCGGAGAGGCCGCCATAAGCGCCGCCAAAATACGGCATCTGATCCGCATCGGGCTTGTGTTGGCCTCCGCCGAAATCAAAGTCCTCCGCTTCGATAACAAAACCCGCGGTGAACGCGGCCTGAGCCTGCAGCCAGACGGGCAATGCCGGCATCGATGGATCGTTGCTGCCGATCGTCAGAGTTCCCGTCCGCGGGCCTGGGGCGTCGGCGGTGAATTGGACCGTCATGGATTTTACGCCTGACGGCGCGATCGAAAATGGAACGGTAACGCCCATGACCTGAAAATGGCTGTCGCTCAAAGCGAGGTTGGTCACGGTGAGGGTCGCGGCGCCGGCGTTCGTCAAAACCAAAGCGAGCGATGACGTTTGGCCAACCTTCACCAGGCCGTAATCGAGCAGAGCTGAGTTCACCGACAGAACCGGTCCGCTGGATGATGCCGGGCCGAAGCCGGACGCCAAGTCGAGACTGGCTGCTTCGGACGCGTCGAGCGCCGCGTTATAAACTTGAATTCGCGAAACCAATCCCGCGGACGCTTCGCCCCCCGCGCCCAGCGCATTGTCCTGGAAAAAACGCAGGACATTTTCCGGGCCCATCACGGCGGCGCCACCCGCATCGGTAAAGGTCATCTTCCCGACGCCATTCGCGTAAATGTTGACCACGCTATTGCTGTCGCGCGTCAGGACAAGCTGCAGCCATTGATTTGGCAACAGCCCCAGCCCTCCCGAAGCGACGGTGTAAAACGAAAGATCGCCCGAATTAATATACAAGCCAGCTTCGGTGCTCCTGTTTTTGAAATCCAAAACACGGCGGTAACCGGAAACATTTTCAAAGGCAAATAGGACCGCGACGGAGTAAACGTTGCTGGCAATGATTTGGGAGGTGGGCGCCAGACTCAGCCCGTTGTTCTGCGGAAAGCTTAGGACTGTTCGTGCAGCGCCTCCCAACGTCACGTTTTTGAACATGTTGCCCGTGCCTAAATTCGTCAGCGCAGGCGCGCCGCTGATGCTGCTCGCGAGCGTGGCTTGAAACTTGTAATCCGCCACCGGCGCGCGAACGGATGCGGCGGCCGGCAAAAAAGAAACTTGTCCGGCGACTAAACCAAGCAGCGACCAAAGCAAGCTGTAGACACATCGAGAATGAAGGGGGCGCATCATAAACGGGAGGGGTTCGTTTGGATTAGGACTGGGCCGGTTCCTTAACTGGTCCTCAGCTCGCGGCGGATCGGCGCAGCACCAATTCTAACGAGGATCAGAGAATCGGACGGTGTGGTGTTTAGCAAAAGGGATGCCGTGAGTCAACCCATCCCTCCCAGCGCTCATTGCCAAGCGTGAATCGGCCAGGGAAAAAGCTCTGCCTCCGTTTCTGCCAGCTCTTGCGCCAGTTCTCGCGCAAAAGTGACTTTTCAACTCTGCAACTTGCAAACACGCGGCTGCAAAACATGAAGCCCTCCGGTGAGCTTGCGGCTCGCGAGTAAGCTCCCCCCCCCTGCCCCCCATCGAGGGGGGGCGAGCCTGCCGACGAGCCGCCCAGGTATGCGCCCAGAAACCGCGCCTCCTCGCTCTAGATTCCTTGAACCGCAAAAGCTATTGCATCTGAGTCAACTTTTCAGCTTACCGATTTCGGAGCATTCCGCCTCAAGGAATCTATCAGTGAGGCGCGGGCGGAAAACGCCGTTTGGAATCAGAGCGAACGACTTTTTGGTGAACTCGCCTAGTCTGAGGCGCGCCTCACTAGGTAAAGCTACGGAGAAAGGTAGCGAGAAACTACCTATATTCACCGGTAGGGCCATTCAGTAATTTTATTTGTGCGTCTTGAAAGACCGATGCCTACCAGTTAAACCTCAAGCAAGCCCCGGACCTTCCGATCCGGCGAATTGAAGGAGTTTTTGATGTGAGGTCGCAATGAAGGTTTCAACACTGATCAAGCGAGGGAGCCAGCCCGTTTCGCTCCCAAAAAGCCCAACTGGCATTCAAGGATTGGATGAAATCACCAGCGGCGGCTTGCCCAAAGGCCGGCCGACCTTGATCTGCGGCAGCGCCGGGTGCGGAAAAACATTGTTCGCGATGGAATTCCTCGTGCACGGCTGCCTCGATTTCAACGAACCGGGCGTGTTCATGTCGTTCGAGGAAACCGGCCGCGATCTCGCCTCGAATGTCGCGTCGCTCGGGTTCGATCTCGAACGCCTGGCCAAACAAAACAAACTGCTGGTTGATTATGTCCACCTCGAACGAAACGAAATTGAAGAAACTGGCGAATACGATCTGACCGGCTTGTTCATCCGGCTCGGACATGCCATCGATTCGATCAGCGCCAAACGAGTGGTCCTCGACACGATCGAAACCCTTTTCGCCGGCCTGCCCAATCAAGCCATTCTTCGTTCCGAGCTCCGCCGCCTCTTCCGATGGCTCAAAGATAAGGGCGTCACAGCTGTGATCACGGCCGAACGCGGCGACGGCGCGCTCACACGGCATGGATTGGAAGAGTATGTCTCCGACTGCGTCATTCTCCTGGACCATCGCGTCCACGATCAGGTTTCCACCCGTCGATTGCGGGTGGTGAAATATCGCGGCTCATTCCACGGCACCAACGAATATCCGTTCCTCATTGACGAACATGGAATTTCCGTCCTGCCGATCACCTCCGCCCGGCTGAGCTATCCGGTCCCCAACGAACGCGTTTCCACCGGATTAAAAGGGTTGGACGAGATGCTCGGAGGAAAGGGCATTTACCGCGGAAGCAGCATCCTCGTCTCCGGAACGCCTGGCACAGGCAAAACTATTCTGGGCGGCCACTTCGCCCAGGCGTCCTGCCAACGCGGCGAACGCTGCTTGTTTTTCTCGTTCGAGGAATCCCAAAAACAAATCCTCCGGAACCTCCGCTCGGTCGGAGTGGATCTGCAGCCATGGATTAATCAAGGCCTGCTCCGGTTTGAAACCACCCGCCCAAACGCTCACGGCCTCGAAATGCACCTGGCCATCGTCCACAAATTGATCAAGACGTTCCGTCCGAAAATGGTCGTTGTCGATCCGATGAATAACCTCTTGTGCGTCGGCTCCGACACAGAAGTCAAAGCGATGCTGACGCGCCTCGCGGATTTTTTGAAAGCAAACCAAATCACATCCATTTTCAACAGCCTGGGGTCCGCCGCGAATAACCTCGAAACAACCGACGTCGGCTTCTCCTCTCTCATGGATACCTGGATTCTGCTCCGCGACATCGAGCTTTGGGGAGAACGAAACCGCGGCCTTTACGTTCTGAAATCCCGCGGCATGCAGCATTCCAATCAAATCCGCGAATTTACCATCACCCCACATGGGCTTCGCCTGACCGATGCGTACCTCGGCCCAGAAGGAGTTCTGACCGGCTCAGCGCGGCTCAGCCAGGAAGCGGCCGAACAAGCCACTGAGCTGGCCCGGCGCCATGAAATCCAACGCCGCCAAAAAGCGCTCGAACTCAAACGGAAAACGCTCCAGGCCCAAATGGAAAACCTGCAGCTGGAACTCCAGGCCGAGGAGGAAGAATTGGCCTCGCTGCGCGCCCAAGAAAATTTACGCGCCGCTCAGATGGCCCGCGTTCGTGCTGACTTGGCCCGCAGCCGCCAAGCTGTCTCCCCCGCGAAAGGAAACACCGACGCGCCAGCACGGCGGCGCTGACCGCCCACATTATCCATGATTTTATTCCCTGTCGCCTAAACCCCGCACTACTATGCCGAAGCCCACTGCCACCAAAAGGAAACGCCCCACGCCCGAGCCGCTCGCTGATCCCAATTTTTGGGAACTCAGGCTTTATGTCGCAGGCGAGACGCCTCGCTCGATCGCCGCAATTTCGAACCTCCAAAAAATCTGCGAGCAACATTTGAAAGGAAAATACCGGCTCGAAGTGGTCGATCTCTTAAAGCACCCGCAGCTCGCGCAGGGCGACCAGATCCTGGCCATTCCAACCCTCGTCCGCAAAGTCCCAGCCCCCGTCCGGAAGATCATTGGTGATCTTTCCCACACCGAACGCGTGCTGGTCGGCATGGATTTGCGGCAGGCGCAATAAACGAATTTATGCCGGAAAAACCAAAACGCGGCCGCCGGGCTGCAAAGGCCGCGGCCCAGCCTGGCGGGGCCTCCCTCTGCCTCCACCAGAATTCAAAATATGCCTTTCGCCTGTTCATCAGCGGCACCACCGTCCGCTCCGTCAAGGCCGTCAACCAGGTGAAAAAGCTCCTCGACCAACTCTTCCCCGCCGGATATTCACTGGAAGTGATCGATCTCTTTCAGCAGCCCCATTTGGCTGGTGAAGGCGGAGTCATCGCCGCTCCGACCCTGATCAAGCTTTCTCCGCCGCCCATTGCCAAGTGCATCGGAGAGCTGACCAATGCCGAAATCCTGAAACGTTTGCAACTGCCGTGAAAAGGTCCCCACGCCGCTCCAAAAAACCGGCTGCTCTTTCCCGCCGCAGCCATTCCGGACATCAACCAAACGGCTCCAATATCCAAACCCGCTTGCTCGAAGCCGAAGAAACTCTTCGCGCCATTCGGAGCGGACAAATCGACGCCGTCGTCGTCCAAACTCCAAAAGGCGACCAGGTGTTCACGCTCAAGGGGGCGGATTACACCTATCGCGTGCTGGTCGAGAACATGTCCGAAGGGGCTGCCATTCTCAGCGGCCAAGGAATCATTATTTACTGCAATCGCCGCTTCGCTGAAATGGTCCGCGCCCCCCTCGAAGAGGTGATGAGCTTGCCGATGGCGCAGTTCGTCTCGCCGGCCACCCAGTTGCCCTTTCAGGAACTGATGCAAGAGTGCCGCAACGGCCTCAAGTGCAAACGCGAAGTGGCCCTCCGCGCCCGCGACGGCAACAGCGTGCCCGCATATTTTTCAAGCCATCCGCTCGGGTCGAACGGCATCGAGGGCATCTGCATCATCGCCACCGACCTGACGCTCGAAAAACAAAACCACGAACGCGTGCTGCGGCTCTCGCATCGCCTCTTGGAAATTCAGGAAGCCGAACGGCGCCACTTAGCTCGCGAATTGCACGACGAGATCGGGCAATTGCTCACCAGCCTGAAGTTGAGCTTCGCAACGAGCCATTTCCTGCCGCCCGATCTGTTGCCCAATCACCTTCATAAAGTGGGCGAGGACGTCGATCATTTGATCAAGCGCGTGCAAGATATTTCACTCGACCTTCGTCCTGGCATGCTCGATGACCTCGGGCTTCTTCCCGCCCTCCTCTGGCATTTCAAACGATTCACCGAACAAACCTCCGTTCAGGTCGCGTTCGAACATTCCGGTCTGCAAAGAAAACGCTTCGCCCCGCGCGTCGAAACCGCCGCCTACCGCATCGTGCAGGAATCGCTCACGAACGTGGCGCGGCATGCCGCCGTCAATTCCGCCGAGGTCCGCCTCATCGTCACGGAAACATTTCTGCACATCGAAGTCATCGATCATGGCGCCGGCTTTGACGCCGCGTCGGCCCTTGCGCACCCCGAGTCGAGTGGACTTTCCGGAATGCAAGAACGCGCCGCTCTGCTCGCAGGCAGCTTGCGCGTCGAATCCCAACCAGGCGCCGGAACCCGGGTGCGAGCCCTGCTCCCGATGTCGTCGTGACTCGCATGACCGAACCCAAAACCCGCCGCACACCGGTTTCGATCGTTCTCGCTGATGATCACACGCTCATGCGGCAGAGTTTGCGCCTGTTGATCGAGCGCCAGCCTGAATTCCAGGTGGTCGGCGAGGCGTCCACCGGCCTGGAAGCCGTTCAACTCGTCGAGCGGCTCAAACCAACTCTCCTCGTCCTCGATCTGATGATGCCAGTGTTGAACGGGCTGGAAGTCCTCAAACAAATCCAGAAAACCGGGCCCACCCGCACCATCATCTTGTCGATGCACTCGAACGAGGCTTACGTTTTGGAAGCGCTTCGCAACGGCGCCTTCGCCTACGTCCTCAAACAGAGCACCGCCTCAAACCTCGTCCACGCGCTCCAGGAAGTCGTCGCCGGCCGCCATTACCTCAGCCCTCCCATTTCCGAACGCGCCATCGAATCGTACCTCCGCAAAACCAACGACACGCTCCGCAGCCCGTCCGCTGCGCTCACCCTCCGCGAAAACGAAATCCTCGCGCTCATCGCCGAAGGCCGCACCAACGCCGAAATCGGCCAGCGTTTGAAGATCAGTTCCCGAACGGTCGAACATCATCGCGCCAACCTGATGCGGAAGCTGAAATGCCGCAACCAAGCCGAATTAATCCGGCAAGCTCTCTTTCAAGCCAACCCTGAGTTCGAGTCGCTCTGGTAAAAAGGAGGCGTGGACATGATTTCTGTCACCCAGGCGCAGGCAATCCAAAGGAGTCCATGACCGAACGGTCACCCATCCTGTTGATCGCCGCCAATGAACCCGGCCAGATTATCCACAGCTTCAAACGGGCCGGCGCCCTCAATCCGCTGCTGCAATTCTCCGATCCCCACACCGCCCGAGAATTCCTCGAACGACAGGATGCGTCCGCCGATCGGTTGCGCGATCCGCTCCCCTCGCTCGTGCTGATGGACCTGGCCGAACCGATCGAATCTGCTTTGGACTTTCTCCGGTGGATCCGGTCGCAGCCGCTCCTCAAGCGGCTTCCTGTGATCGCGCTCGCCGCCCGGACTGCCCCCGATCTCATCAACGCAACGTACGACGCAGGCGCCAATTCGTTCCTCGTCCGTCCCGAGGGCATCGATGAACTGAGCGCCCGGCTTCAGGTGCTTCATCGATACTGGATTTGCCTGAATCAAAACCCGAATGCCTGATCCCATGAGGCCGCTACTCGTAACCGCCGAAGGAGGCGGACCAAGCCATGCACGTAGCCGCCGACGTGAGGAGGCGGACGAACCCGTGCGTGTAGCCGCCGACGTGAGGAGGCGGACCAAGCCGTGCATCCTCGCATTCGCGAACGAAGCCGTGCAACCGTCGCATTGGGATTCCTGCCCCTGACGCGGTCACCTAGCCACAAATCACTCGCCATGAATCCTGAAGACCAGCCCGTGGAAATTCCAATCGATGGCGTGCTCGATCTGCACACTTTTCAGCCGCGCCAAATCAAGGAACTCCTTCTCGATTACATCGCAGCCTGCCGCGATCGAGGCATTCTCCAACTCCGCATCATTCACGGCAAAGGCACGGGCACGCTTCTCCGCACGGTCCATTCCATTCTGGGCCGCCATCCGGATGTCAGCCGATTCGCGCTGGCTTCAGAATATTACGGCGGCGCCGGAGCCACCATCGTGACGTTGAAAAGCAAATCTGAATCCACCACGATTCATCCAGATGCAGGATCTGCCGAAGCTCGAAGAAAAGCCTGAACTCCAGCCAAGCCTTGCGGTTTGGCCGTTTGACCGCGCGCTCGCTTTGCTTGCGCTCCTCTGGGCCGTCGCGCTCGGCGCCGCCGCTGTCCTCCTTTGGCTTCAGCCAGGAGCTCCCATTCGATTGGCCGAATGTGAAGCGGGCCTCGCCGCTGCCACTTCGCTCGTGTGCATCACAGCCATGCGCGTCCGGTTGCCCTGGCAAAATATCCTGGTCGTCGTGGTCATTCACATCGCCGCCTTCGGCCTGGTGGCGGGCCTGCGGTTCCGCGGCGAATCGGCCAGTGCACTGATTGTTCCGAAGTGGCACTGGCTCGTGCTTCCATTTCTCTGGACCGCCATCGCTCTCACCTCTCAGAGCGCCGCGCGTTTGCTGGTTCAATTGAGCAATGCGAAGCAGAAAGGAATTTGGATTCTGGCCTGGGGTTTGATTCTCGGAGTGTGCCTGCAAACGGGTTTTGCCAGGATCGAACTCGATACGAACATTCAAGTGAATTTCTGGCGAATTCCACCGGAGCAAACTGCTGCCACGGCCCCGCTCCATCAGCTCTATTTTCTCGCGGGTCTGCTTGCGGCGACGCTGCTGAGCTTCCCCTGGAGCATTGATAAACGTCGACTCGAAGGCGCCGACCATGTCAGCCCGTTGCTTTGGGCCGGATTAAATCTGTTCGCCGCGGAAGGCGCTTTTCTTGGAAACCATCCGCCGGCCGCTTCCATCCGGGCTCTCATGGCGCTGGCCGTTCTTGGCATCCTCTGCTGGAGAAAAGCGCCGCGCCTGAAGCCGGCGCGATGCAACTCTCCGTGAACGCAGGCGCACTGAAGCAGAGCTCTCTTGCTCTTGCTCATGGTCTTGCTCTTGCTCGAAAAAGGAAACAGGAGAGCATGAGCAAGAAAAGGCTCATAATCGCAACACAGTCATCGAAGCTTCGCCTGACTCGCCTTTCTCTCGTTCACCCTTCACTCGGCGCCGGCTCCGCCCGCCGCACCAACCGCAGCCGCGCCACACGCGGTCCGTGCATTTCTTCCACGCGCAATTCGTACGCGTCCAAAGGCACGACATTGCCAACCTTGGGAAAACCGCCTAACTGGTGCGTGATCCAACCGCTGGTCGTGGTGACTCCCTCCTCCGCCAAATTCTGGGCCACTAACTCCGAGAGCTCGTGCAATGGCAAATTGCCGGCCAGCTCCCAATTTCGTTCGTCGATCTGGCGCAGCAACGGTTTCTCCTGATCGAACTCGTCTTGAATCTGTCCGACCAACTCTTCCAAAACATTTTCCAGCGTCACCATTCCAACGGTCGTTCCGTATTCATCCACCACAATGCCGAAATGAACTTTCCGGTCCAGGAAAAGCTCGAGCAACCGGTCCAGCCGGGCAGTCTCGGGAACGTACAACAACTTTCGCGCCGCCGGCAGCAGATCCGCCCCGCGTTCCACTTTCAGCCGCATCGCGAACAAATCTTTGAAGTGAATCACCCCGAGCGTCCGATCCAAATCGCCGGCTTCACAGAGCGGAAACCGCGAATACCGGGTGCGCTCGGCAACATCGAGGCATTCGCCGATGCCAGCTTCGGCATCGAGCGCCACAATCTCATGGCGAGGCCGCATCACCTCGCGCGCAATCCGCCGCCGCAAATCCAGCGCATTAAAAACCAGGTTCCGCCCCAGCGTCGTCGCAGCCGCGCGTCCCGGCATTGCGGAAAGCAGCAACCGCAGTTCTTCCTCCGAGTGAACTTTCTCGGATTCGCTGCCGGGTTCCAAGCCCACTCGGCGCAATAAACCGGTCGCGGCCGAATTCAGCAACCAGATGAAGGGATAAGAAAACCGGCGAAACCATTCCAGCGGCTCAGCAACCCAGAGCGCCGTCGGCAACGGCTTTTGTATGGCCAGCCATTTCGGCGCCTGTTCGCCCACCACAATGTGCAAAAAGGTCAGCGCACTGAACCCCACGCCGAAGGCCAGGGTGTGCTGGAGCTGGGGTGATTCAATGTGCCACCAGCGCATCACCGGCGAAAGCAGTTGGCCAAAAATCGGCTCTCCCACCCATCCCAAACCCAGGCTCGCCAGCGTGATTCCCAGCTGGCACGCGCTCAAGGAAACATCCAAGTGCTGGATCCCCCGCTGCACCAGCCGCGCGCGCCGATGGCCCCTCGCGATAAACGGCGTCAGCTGCGTTTGCCGAACTTTCACGAGCGCAAACTCGGCCGCGACGAAAAAACCATTCAAAAAGACGAGCGTCAAAACTATCGCAAAGCGGAGCAACCACCCGGTGGCATTTTCGAAAATCATTTCCTAGGTTCCTTGAACCTCAAAAGTAATTCCATTTGAGTCAACTTTTGCCCTTCGATTCAAATTCGAATATCGAAATCCGAAATCCGAAACAAACCCGAATGATCAAAATCCAAATGACCAAAACGGGTCGGCGCATCCTGTTTCCCGTTGATCACTCCCGGGATCAGAGGGTTGGAGACGCGCCGAAAACCACAGCCGTTTCTGTCATTGAGTCATTTGGTGATTTGAATTTGTTTCGAATTTGGAAATTCGAATTTGAGTCTGTCGATAACCTCGCCTGGTCAGAGGCGCGCCTCACTAGAGTGTCACTTCTCCAAAAATAAATCGCAGAATGTCCCGCAACGTGGTGATCCCAAGCTCACGCCCATCCCGGCCGAGCACGACCGCCAGCCCCTGCCGGTGCCGCTGCATTTGCCGAAGCCCTTCCTCCAGGATCACATCTTCCGCCAACACCAGCGCCGGTTGCATCCAGTTCCGCACCGGCTTCATCAGCTCATCCGTTTGCGAGAAAATCAGCGAATCCAAGGCGACCACGCCGCGCATTTTCCGGCCAGTTCCTTCCCCCGTCCAAACCGGCAGCCGCGCGAACGAATGATCCCGAAAAATCGGCAGCAAATCGCGCATCGGCGTTTCCGCCGCCACCGCAATTACTTTTGTGATGGGCACGGCGATCGACTGGACCGTGGCGGTTTGCAGTTCGAGCACGCGGCTGATCATCGCCTTCTCCTCTGAGCTGAGCAGTTCGGAGGAGGCCTCCTGCACGAACAAGCGCAGCTCAGCGCGGTTGCCAAATAAATGGCCGCTGTACGTTTTGCCTCCGGATATCCGCAGCAACCCCGAAGCGATCCATTCCACCAGCCGAACGAGTGGCGACAAGACCAGGTGCAACAGCCGGAATGGGACCGCCAGCGAGAGGCAGAGCCGGTTTGGGAACAGCTGGAAAATCATCTTCGGCAGCAAATCGCAAAACGCATAAAACAAAAACACCGCCACGATGAACGAAACGATCAGCGCCACCTTCGAGCCTGCAAACATTGCCGCCAGCGCTTTGACCACCAGCAATATCACCACGAAATTCGCCAGCGTGTTCCCAATTAAAATCGTCCAGAGGAAATTTTCGGTGTTGGCCAGAAATTGAAACAACACTTTCGCCCGCTTGTTCCCTTGCTTCATTTGCTGGCGGATCCGAAATCGGCTCAGCCCGAACACCCCCGCCTCCATGCCGGAAAAAATAAACGAGAGCGCCAGGCTCACGCCCAGAAACACCGCCAACAATGAAATGCGTTGCATGATTTTGGCCTAAGTCCGGCCGTGCTCAAATCGAAATTCGAATTTCAAATTCATTTGCCTAGTGAGGCCTTATGCCCCCTTCTTTTTTCGAATTATTTCCACCCGCAGTTCTCGGATGCGCCGCTCGTCCGCTTTCTCCGCAATCAAACGCAGCCCGGCAAACGCAACCGAGGCCCCTTGCTGCGGCACCACCCCAATCTCTCGCAACATCAGGCCGCCCATCGTGGCCACGTCCTCAACTTCCGGCAGCTGCGGAAATTCCCGGCGAAAATCCTCCACCCGCATCGCGCCGCTCATCCGCCAGACTCCGTCCCCCAGGGATTCGAAGGCCGGCGCCTCATCTGCCTTGCGCCGGAACTCACCCACCACTTCTTCCAGGATGTCCTCCATCGTCACCAAACCCGCGGTGCCCCCGAACTCGTCGAGCACCACCGCCAGTCCCCGTTTCTGCCGTTGAAAACTCTTCAACAACTGCAGCAGATTCATCGCTTCGGGCACAAACGATGGGAACTCGATCGCGTTGGCCAGGTCCTTTTCCGGATCCAAAAAAAATGTCCGCACGTTGAAAATGCCAACAATCGTGTCGGGCGTTTCATCATAGAGCGGCAACCTGCGCAACCGATGCTGGCGCGCCGACGCGACCATTTCCTCCACGGGCAAGTCGTCCGGCACAGAAATCATTTGCCCGCGCGGCTTCATCACTTCCGCCACCGTCCTTTGATCCAGGCTGACAATTTGAAGAATGATCTCCTTCTCCGATTCGCGCAGGGTTCCCTGTTGGTACGCCATCTCGACGAGCTCCTGGTATTCCTCCTCAGTGATTGGCGCGTGGGGAGTCAACGATTCCGCCACGACGGATCGGATTACCAACGTGTCGAGTTGCTGCGCCACCCGGCGCAAGGGGCCCGCCATCGAAAGCAACAATTGAATCGGCCGCGCCAGCCGCACGGCCCAGCGTTCCGGCGCGCGCACCGCCAGCGCTTTCGGAAGCACTTCGCAGCCGAATAAAATCAATACAAACGACGCCGCCAAGGCCTGCGGCATCGGCCAAGCCCCGGAGGCTCCGGCCCAAAATGCAATTCCCACAAGGCCGGCGTTCGCGAAGGTGTTGCCGAGAACGAGCGTGGCCAGGAATTCATGCGGCGTTTTCAACAAACCGACGAGCACATCGCCAATCTCGCGCGATTCCTCAGCCAGTTGCCGCGCCCGCCATTTCCCCAGCGCGAATAAAGCAGTCTCGGCCAGCGCAAAAAAGAAACTCGCCGCCGCGAAAATCACCGCCCCAGCACAGGCAATTCCCGGGTTAAATCTCATCCGGGGTTATTATCAAGTTCGCCAGCCCGAAAGGCAAAAAGGAAAGATCGTGGCGCAAACAAGCTTCATCAAAACGAAAATACTGGCGAAATTGGATTCCCCTGCCCTCCTCAAGAAAAATCAGTAACGGTGGTCGTCCTCGCGGAGCAGCCGTCCCGGCGTTGCCAACTTAGTGCTGGATGATCAGCGACCAACTGTTGAGGGCGCCTGTCTGGCTGTTCTTGGTATCTCTGACTTCCAGTGTCCAAGTGCCAGTCACGTTTTGGCCTTCTAAACTCGTGAGGTTCCCCATCGGCACAAACGAACCGGTGAATGTTCCCGACCCAGCTGTGATCGACGTGCTGGCTTCATCATCAAACATCGTGCTCTGATATGCCGTCCCGCTCAACCCAGCCACCAATTGAATCACCGCCCCGCTCGGGCTGTGCAAATATACCGCCAGGTCCGACAAGCGGGTGTGCGTGATGTTCAGCTGCACATTGAGATCTCGAATCGCGTAGGCATCGGAAATCGCAATCGTCGAATTCAACGTGCCCGCATCCGGAATCGCTTGCGCCTT